>JAEAME010000189.1_pt1 | contig 79456 bp, 66 predicted proteins | sample 8958731 | NCBI WGS metagenome assembly JAEAME01 (sample SAMN16933194, study PRJNA681113) | bioreactor sludge metagenome | isolation source: anerobic bioreactor sludge (Control) | place: India:Bengaluru | collected 2018-10-24
CCACGAATCGTTACTTTCTGTAATACTATTGCAACTTGCTATTGCAATTTGCGCAAAGGATATTTTCAGCTTTTAAAGGATATTTTCAGCTTTTATATGTGGTGTATTTTTGTAAATCCGATAATCGGGCATTAAAAAAGACCGTGGTGCACACGGCATTATTTTTTTGTGTTTCCTGTAGGGACGGGTCTCCCGCCCATTTATATTTGTAGGGGCGCGCATTGCGCGTCCGCCTTTAATCTGCCGTAGGGGCGCGCATTGCGCGCCCATCTTTAATCAGCCGTAGGGGCGCGTATTGCGCGTCCGTCTTTAATCAGCCGTAGGGGCGCGCATTGCGCGTCCGCCTTTAATCAGCCGTAGGGGCGCGCATTGCGCGCCCGTCTTTAATCAGCCGTAGGGGCGCGAATTGCGCGTCCATCTTTAATCAGCCGTAGGGGCGCGCATCGCGCGTCCGTCTTTAATCAGCCGTAGGGGCGCGCATTGCGCGTCCGTCTTTAATCAGCCGTAAGGGCGCGCATCGCGCGTCCATCTTTAATCAGCCGTAAGGGCGCGCATCGCGCGTCCGTCTTTAATCAACCGTAGGGGCGCGCATTGCGCGTCCGTCTTTAATCAGCCGTAGGGGCGCGCATTGCGCGCCCGTCTTTAATCAGCCGTAGGGGCGCGTATTGCGCGTCCGTCTTTAATCAGCCGTAGGGGCGCGCATTGCGCGTCCGCCTTACTCCGCGCAAAACATTAGGAATGCGGGCGCGCGATGCGCGCCCCTACGGTTAAATATTCATGCAACCATTATTTCGTTATAGATATCATTTGAGGATGGATTCGGGAATGCGAAGGTACGTTTTGTACTCTCTTGATACGTCTCAAGAGAGTACCAGAGAAACACGCGGAGAGGAACCATGGTTCCTCTCCGGACTCCTCCTTCCGGCGCACAGAAGACATAAGTGTACCGGCTCGGCAGCGTGTGCGCCGGCGGGAATTATAACACTTACACTTAATTCAATCTTTACCGGACAAATAACGCCCTGTAATTAAGCGTCAGAACAGTGGGCCTTCGCGTAATTTTACGCTCCGGCGTGAGGCTCGCCTTCTGAGATGCAAAGTCTTGCTGCTTTTCAGCTCCCACAATTTTCAGCGTACCGTCTCCATCCTTCACGCGCCGCGGCGCATTTCACCCGCGAAACGGATTTCACTTGCACAAAGTGCAAATTTCACGCACGGAGTGCATTTCACTGCGGAGCGATTTATCGCGAAGCTTCAGTACCCGCCTATCCTCACGATTATCACCGACAGGTCGTCCCTCGATCCCACGCTCTGGGCGCGGCCGATGATTTTTTTTGTCATGCGTGATAAATCGTCCTCCCACTCATGTGAGAGCAGGTCGGGCAGCCAGCCGCACTCCCCTCCGTCGTTCTCTCGCGCGGCGTCGGTAACTCCGTCGCTCACCATGACGATCACATCCCCCTCGCTCACCTCAAGTTTCGTGACCTGCGCGTCAAGCGCGGTCAATATGCCAATGGGCACCGTTTTTGAGTGCAGCCTGAAGATGTCGCCGGTGCGGCGGATATATGTCGGCGCAGCCCCGCTTTTTATGAGCGAAGCCTCTCCTGTCAGAAGATCAACCTCAAGAAGGTCGACCGTTGCGGAACTTTCAATTTCGCGGGCTCCCGCCCGCGAGCGCAGCACGCCGTTGAGCATGCGCAGGGCGGTGGCCGTCCTGTTTCCGGCCATGAGCATTTTCTCAAGGAAGAGAGAACTGATCCCCGAACTGAAGGCGGCTCCGCTGCCTGTCCCCATGCCGTCACTGATAAGAGCATAAAAGTAATCCCTCCCGTTTTCGAACATTATGGCGCTGTCCCCGCACACCCCGCCCCCGGGGCCCTCGGTGCTCAATTCGGCGGTGCTGCTGGCCGGCGCGGTCAGGCAGGCGCGCTCAACGGCATATCGCCGCCGCGTGGTCAGCGTCATTGACAGCCGGCCCTCTCCCCCGCCGCCCGGAAATTCGAAGAGCGGGTCCTCGAGCCTCGAGCCCGTCACCTCCTCAAGCGTGCGGCGGATCGCAGCCACGTCCGTTTTTGTGCTCCGCGCGTCGATTCCGCGGGCGCATATGTATTTTCTCCTGCTCCCCCAGACAAGGAGCACTTCCGGATTTATCCCCATCCGCATAAGGGCTTCGGCCACCCTGCTTTCATACTCGTCCGAACGGCTGTAATCGGCGCGCTGCTCCTCAAGGGCGTCGCTGAGAATGCGGGATATCGCATCGTAATCCAGCGCAAATATACTTATTTTCTCGCTGCGGAGCACCGCTTCTGTCAGCGCCGCGCAGCCGGAGTTTATATCCCCGACAATAGCTGAAATATTCGGGCAGCGCTTCCTTATCTGCTCAGGGACGCAGTCGGTGTCAGCGCGGCCAGACTCGTGCAGCGCGGCGCAAAGCCTGGCTGTCATGTCAAGCGAGGACCCGTATTCAAGCCCCCAGCAGACCTCGCGTTTGGCGCAGTCCCGGCAGGCCTTGTCAAAAATCTTGTCGCAGACCCGCCGCAAATCTATTATTCCCGGTCTGCGGAGCCGGTCGGAAAGGTTGTAGAATACCTCCGAAAGCGACGCAAAGCTCTCCGAAACAGCGCCCAGGCGCTCCTCGTCTGACTTCACCCGGCTCTTTGCCCACTCGGCCTCGGCCGTCAGCTTCTCCTCTTTCGGCGTGGAAACCGTCACCGCCGCCTTTGTTTTCCCGATGAACCCTGCCCGTTCGGCGCCGCAGAAGGCTGCAGACGAAAGCAGTATCCCGGGCAGAATCCGCGTCAGCGCGTCGATTCCGTCAACATAAAGCCCCCAGGTCATGCCCGATGCAAAAGCGGCTGCCGCCGCAAGCGTCGGTGAAAACCTGTGCAAAAGCCCCTCGGCAATACCCGCCAGGACGAATATCGGCGCGTAAACCGGCTCGTAAGCCAGTCCCAGCAATAATCCCGCCGCGGCTCCCGCCAGGATTCCGTGCCTCCGGCAGATATAAAGCGTCGCAAAGAAGGCCCCGAAAGCCGCCGCTGAGATTCCCATAATATTTATATCCCGTGCGGCATAACAAATCCCAGTCATGAGCACCCCGGCTCCCGCCAGATACCTCGCGCGGACTTTTACGTCCTTCCCGTCCCCGGCAAACCAGCCGCATATAAGCCAGACCGCCGCCGGCGAGACGACGATCGCGAAGATCGCCCCGAAAAGGTCATAATAGCGGTATCCGCCAGTTATAATCGTATAAAGGCTGATAATAAAGGCGCAGAGCGACGCCGCCGTCATGCGCAGGCTCACGCTCTCGTGGAATATCCGGCGCCGCATAAGCTTCATCCGGTAAAGCGGCGACATCCCCGACTGAGGCTGCGCCGCCTCGCCCGCGTCGGCTGTATCTATGAATATCCGCGTTACCACACGCAAAAGCACCGCTATCGCATAGGCTCCGACATATACCGAAGGGTACGGCGCCCCCGTAAAAGCCGACGCAACAAGGCCGGCGAGGATGAAAGGCATCTTCACCCCGGAGGCGCAGAGAAGCGCAAGACCGAGCGGATAGCTCCCGAAAAACAGCCGGCAGGAGCCGAGCAGGTATGCGGCGCCCGCGAAAGCAAGGCCCCGTATCCCCTCATCAACCAGCGTCTTTCCGTTAATCCTCTGCTGTGCGCGCAAGATGCTTGCCCCTGCTTGTCCTTGCGCAAAAACTTTTTTCTGATCCTGCATTTAATCACCTCTATCACTGTCTCATCGGGTTCCGGCTCCCGTACCCGTCTGACGCGTATATAATACACCCCTTTAGCTTCAAAACCCGTCGATATTGCGCAGGCGCCTCGTGCTGCTTGGCGGCGGGCAATTGCGCGAAATGTCCGCCCGTGGAATTTCCCGGCGTAAGTAGGCATTAAAAAAAGCTCCCCGGAGAGCATATTGGTAATATATGTTATTTTTGATCGAACGATTTTTGTTTTTCCGAACAAATTTTCGCGCATACCCCTTTCATTTCCTGTATATATATGGTAGAATGTATTCATTGCAGACCAGCCGTGGATCCCGCCGTGAAAAAATAAATTTCCGAGGTTACTCATGGACTTATATAAAGCCTGCTGCTTTACCGGGCACCGCTTAATACCCTACCGGGATCTTGTAAAGCTCAACGACCTTCTGACCGAAACGATCAGTACCCTCGCCGCCGGGGGGATACGCATTTTCAGGACCGGAGGCGCCGTCGGCTTCGACACCCTGGCCGCGCTCAAAATCCTCGATCTGCGTGAGAAGCTCGGCATAGAGCTCGAGCTGGTCCTGCCCTGCCGCAACCAGACTAACGGCTGGAGCCCGCGCGACAAAAAATACTACGACTATATCCTTTCCTCCGCCGACCGCATTTCTTATATCAGCGATGTCTATACCCGCGACTGCATGCTCGAGCGCGACAGAAAGCTCGTGGAGGGCTGCTCACGCTGCGTCGCTTATTGCAATAAAAACTCCGGCGGCACCGCGTATACAATGGGCTACGCGCTCAAAAAGGGCATTGAAGTAATAAATTTAGCTGATTGTGTATAAAGGGAGATACGCGGCTTTCTTGAAAGAAAGCCTGGCAAAGAACTTTTCAAATAATTGGCTTAACTGTTCATCGAAAACTTCTTAGCGTTAAGAACTGCGGCGGGTCGGTTGGGCCCCACATCCCGCATCAACCGCAGAGCGGTTGATGTCTGCTCCGCCGGGACGTCCCTTTTGCAAGTGCCGGCAACCGGGCCACCCCTTTGCCGGTTTTCTCATTTGTAGCGCCTGTCACTGTCCCCATTTCAGTTATTATATAAAATCCTCTTTACCTTGACTGACTATCCGCTGTCAAATATTCAACTTGATTTTTATTTTTTATTATGTTATTATATATTTATAAAATTCATAATAATACTCTACAGCCAGGGTGCCATCTTGTCCATCCAGATTGTGAATTACTAATTACCTGAAAGGAATCACGAAAATGAGCCTCACTGTAACAAATCTTTCAAAGAAATACGGAAATAAAACCGTCGTCGACAACCTCGGCTTTGAGATGAGGAAACCCGGAGTTTATGCCCTGCTGGGAACCAACGGCGCCGGCAAAACCACCGCAATCCGCATGATGCTCGGGATGCTCTCGCGTGATTCGGGCAATGTGCTCTGGAACGGGGCTCCTCTTGACACCGCCACCTGCAACGTCGGATACTTAGCCGAAGAACGCGGACTTTATCCGAAATATACACTGCTCGATCAGCTTATTTATTTCGCGGAACTGCGCGGAGTCGACCGCGCCGAGGCAAAGCGCCGCATACGCTACTGGTCGGGCAGGCTTGAGGTCGACGAATACTTATATCCCACAAAGCCGGTCCGCCGTTCAGCCCTCGGGGGATTCGGAGGCGGAACGAACTCCGCACCCGCAGTCATTACGACAACGTCAAAGAAGGCCGACCAGCTCTCAAAAGGAAACCAGCAGAAAGTCCAGCTCATGACGGCGCTTCTGCCCGACCCCGAGCTTATAATACTCGATGAGCCTCTGTCAGGCCTCGACCCGGTCAATACCGACCTCTTCAAGTCGATAATCCGCGAAGAGATCGCAAAGGGCAAATACCTTATCATGTCGAGCCACCAGATGCCGACCGTCGAGGAATTCTGCACCGACATCACCATCCTCGACCGCTCGAAGACCATCCTTCAGGGCAATCTGAACGAGATCAAGAAGAGCTACGGCCGTGTAAACCTTTCGCTCAAAACCGAGCGCGACATAAAAGATCAGATAAAATCTTCGGGCGCTGTTCTTTTAAACGAAAAGGAATTTGAATACGATATCAAGGTAACCGGCGAGGAGCAGGCAAACAAACTGCTCGGGCTCCTCATCGCGGACGGAATAACAATTATAAAATTCGATCTGCGCGAGCCGTCGCTGCACGAAATATTCGTCGAGAAGGTGGGGGAAACTCATGAAAAAGAGTGACTTCACCGGAACGGGCAAGGTATTTTCCTTTACCCTCATCCAATACTTTAAAAGCAAGTCGACCATAGCAATGCTCGTCACCATGCTGATCCTCTCGGTCGTCTGCACCTACATCATTTCGACCACGATGGGCGGCATGGTATCCGATGAGTTTAATGCTGCATCTGTTACAGTACTGAATGATTCGGGCTTTGAGCTCACCGCCTCCGACATCACCGGGTTTTCCGGCGAGCTTGACGGAGTCGCGATAAACATCATTGACAGTGAGTTTGAGTCGGCTTTCGAACAGCTTAACAGCTATCCCTATGCCGCTGCCGTGCTTGTCGAACCGAACGATTACGGTTCGTATTCAGTGACGGCGTATACCGGCTCAGGCTCCGAGGTAAACTACCATACCACCTCGCTCCTGAACAATGCAGTCACAAGCGCCCTTACTGCTGCCCGCTGCCGCGCTCTCGGAGTCAGCGACGCACAGCTTGACACCGCACTCACCCCCATAAGCATCAGTACAATCGACGCGGCGGAATTTACCGAAAATGCCGACGAGGGTCTGCCCGGCGGCGAGTCCTTCATTGTTCTGTCATATGCCTATGCTCTCGTCGTAATGATGCTCGTCATTTCCTCCTCATCCTTCATCGTGCGCTCTATTGCCGAGGAAAAGGCATCAAAACTGGTGGAGCTGCTCATGGTCAGCGTCAAACCGCTTGCCCTGGTGCTCGGTAAAATTCTCGCCACCATGTGCTTCATGGTCGCCTCAATGGTGGTGCTGGTCGGCGGGGCCGCCGGCTCCTCTCTGCTCTTCAAGAAGCTGATGGGCGTATCCATATCGGCTGACATGCTCTCAAGTGTCGGTATCAACATTTCCTTCACCGGCGTCGGTGTGATGCTGATATTGGTCATTTTTGTATCTATAATTCTCGGATATCTCACCTTCTCGATTCTGAGCGGCATCGCGGGCGCCACCTGCTCGACCATGGAGGATATCAGCTCCGCCAACACCGTAACGGCATTACTATCGCTTGCCGGATACATGATCCCGCTGATCGCCTCGGCATTTGGCAATCGCGGAGTAATGACAGCCTGCGCCCTGCTCCCCTTCATCTCGGCTTTCACAGCCCCGGTCAGCTTCGCCGCAGGCATCATAAGTTTCGGGACGCTTTGCGTCTCCTGGCTTATCCAGATTATTGTGATTGTTCTTCTCGCGGCCTTCGCCGCCAGGGTATATGGCGCACTCATTATTTACCGCGGCAACCGCGTAAAGCTCGGACAGCTTTTCCGCATCGCGCGTGAAACAAAGGGGGATAAAGCATGAATAAGAAAAATTATCTCTCAGGCTGGCGCACGGTTTTTACCTTCACTCTGAACCGTCAGATAAGAGCAAAGTCCTATATTGCCCTGACCGTTGTCATTGCCATCCTGCTTTTCTCGGGCGTCTTCGCGGGATTGTTTATCGCGAACTCCTCGTATGTAAAAAAAGCGTCGCTCACCGAATCCTCACTTGAGAAAGTAACTGTCTGCGACCAGACCGGACAATTCCCCGGCACCGGGTGGCTCGCGTCGGCCAGCTCCGAACTTTTCCCGGATGTCACCTACACAGCGTCTGAATCGGCCGAAAATGCCCTCGCGTCGTCGGGCGTATATGACCTTGTACTCGTTATCTCAGTGGAAAACGACAGTTACAGGATAAATATCGTAAAGCCCGAAGGCACCTCTCTCTCGGGCAACGAAATCGCCGAATTCAGCAATTTCGTCTCCACCGCGCTGCGCACCGAGCTGATTAAAAATTCCGGCATCGACCCGGCCGCTCTGGCCTGGCTTGCCGCATCCGTCACTTCAAATATCTCCAAAACCGAAGATATCGGAGAAACCACAGCCGACCAGATGCGCAAGAATATCAATATGGCCGTGTCGTACATCATCATTTTCGTGATGTATCTGCTTACGATGCTCTACGGTCAGGGCGCGGCCTCGGTTGTAATTCTTGAAAAAACCTCTAAGCTGATGGACTACTTCCTCGTCTCGGTGAAACCCGCCGCGATGATACTCGGAAAGGTCCTTGCCTCAGCCTCAGCTGCCTTCATCCAGATAGCAGTCTGGATTGCCGGTGCCCTCGGCGGCCTAAAACTCGCGCTGGCAACTCTGCCGGCAGTGTTCGGCTCAGTCAGCCCGGATATTGAGCAGTTTACGGGTATGCTCGGCGGAATCGGAGGCTTCCTCACCCCCGGCGGTATAGTGATTGCCCTCGTCATGATCGCGGTCGGATTCCTGCTTTATTGCTCGCTGGCTGCAATCGGCGGCTCTATGGCATCAAAACCCGAGGACCTGTCCTCCACCAATATGATCTTTACCCTCGCCGTCGTGGCGTCGTTCCTCATCTCAATGTTCTCCGGCACGTCTGGCGGAATCGTATCAACCGACAAGTGGCTGATCTACTTCCCCTTTACCGCAATCCTTGTCACCCCCGGCCGGGCGATGACTGGTGCCGTAACGATAACCGAGGGGATTATTTCAATACTATTGGTCGCTGTCTTCGCCTTTTTCGGAATCCTGCTTGCCGGAAAAATTTACGAGATGATGTCCTTCTACCGCGGCAACCCACCGACACCGGCGAAAATTTTCGCGATGCTGCGCGACCGCAAAAAACAATAAATAACCCAAAAAACAATCATTACAAAACCATGGCCAATTAGATAACAAAACATGAATTTTGTAGGAATGCACAAAACCTCATGGAGGTAATTGTAACAAATGCTAATAATTTTTAACACGAAAAAACCTAGAAGAATAGCTAATTTCCGTGATCTCGGCGGAATCCGCACCGAAGACGGCCTCTCTGTCCGTCCAGGCCTTCTTTACCGCAGCGGACATATTTCAAAGCTGAAGGAAAAGGACGCGAGAAAGCTTGTAAACCGTTATAAGATACGCGCCGTTGCCGATCTGCGCTCCGATTCCGAGCAGACGGTTCACCCCGACGTTCTCGTCGGCGGGTTAGAGTATCATGACCTTTCCGCCTTGTCGGATAAGGAGAATCCGGCTGTCACGAAAGAAAACCGGCGCATGCTTTTAAAGCAGATAATGAACACCGAAGGCGGTGCGAAGAGCTTCCTCAAGGAGTCCTACCGCAAGATGGTCACCACTCCCACCGCCCTTGATGCTTACAGCAAGCTGCTCAAACTCCTGATCGACGATAAAGTTGACGGCGCGATCCTCTGGCACTGCACCCAGGGCAAGGACCGCACCGGCGTCGGTGCTGCTGCGATACTTATGGCGCTCGGCGTCAGCCGGGGGGACATAATGAAAGACTACCTGCGCTCAAATCGTTATTTCCGCTTTAAGAATAAGGCGATTTTCGCACTTGTCTGCATCGTGGCCCGCAGCGTTAAAGCCGCAAAAACCTTGAATAACCTTCTCACCGCCCGTGCCGAATACCTTCAGACTGCATTCGACGCCCTCGACGAAACCTACGGCAGCACCGACGAATTCCTGCACGAAGGTCTCCACCTCTCCGACCGCGATATCCTGCAGCTCCGCAAAAAGTATCTTGCATAAGGACACGGGGGTTACGCGGCCTCTTGAAAGAGGCCTGGCGAGAACTTTTAAGCTATTTAATAACTTCTATTAATTATCTGTCAGGCGCCATCGAACCCCGGCGGCGCGGGGGACATACGTCCTGTTTATACGAAACGGCTGTTGCATTAAAACGCAACAGCCGTTTCGTATGATGCCAGCCGCTTCGCGGCCGACTCCCGCGCCGCCAGGTCAGCGGGTCGCCAGCGCCCCGCCGTTTTGTCATTCGTTTTTTCCGTTCTCATCCAGATTCCTGTTGATTTTTTTCAACGTGCTCTTGATAATAATTTCTTTTATACTATATGCAACAAATGCCGATATAATACAGACAGCCATCATTTCAATAATATATAAAAGATAATGCTCGTGATACTTTTCATACGGAAGCATAATTAAAACCATTATCGGTACATAAAGGCAGTCAATCCCGACAAGTATCGCCGTTTTCACCCGCATTTCATTCCATGATTTAATCCTTTCACGTCCGAAAAGAAAATGTGCAATTATTGCGTTTATAAAAACTAAAATAAATAGACACAATAAAAGCTTTCTTATAGTTGAACTATTTAGTTCTGTAAAATAAAAACTTGCCAACATCAGTATAAACGCTACAAGCCCAAATGAACGCATTGCAATATTCCAGATACTCCTAAAGCTTTTCATCATCTCACCCCCAGCTTCCTTTTGATATCCGTCACATACTGCCGGGAAACTATCACCTTTTCCCCGTTCAGGAGCGACGCGACAAGCCGGCTGTTGTCCCCCGCCTGAATACTTCTGAACTTTCGCAGATTGGCGATTGTCGTCTTTGAAATCCGTGTAAACATCGTGTTTTCAAGCCTCTCCTCAAGCAGATATAGCCGTGTTGCGCATTCGTACGATTTGTCCTTTGTGTAAAAGAATATTTTACCTTCTACCGACTCGAAATAATAGATATCATTCAGAGGTATGAAGAACGTCTCTTCCCCGTCCTCTCCGGCGATAGTACTCTCGTCTGCAAGGCTCAGGTTTGCAATAACCTCTGCGAGCTTCTGGTCAACGCTCCGACAGCGTACGATTATCTCTGTCTCGCCAACGCTGTCGCTTTTTTCAATAACTATTCGCATGTCAGCCCTCCTTTTGATATTCATTATACAGTGTTTTTATAATATGGCAATATCTATATAAGCATCCTGCAAATATACGCCGTAAGTTGCATTTTAAGTCAGATTCCCGGTTAATTATATCATAAACAAATAATAAATTAACGGCTTTTCCGAGCGATTTTATGATATAATATATAATAAATCATAATAACCCGAAGGGAGGTCTCTGGCACATGAAAATCGCATCAAAACTGTTGCGCACCCAGCTCGAACTGCTCCGACCTTTTGTGCAGAGCAGCCCCCTTGAACTCTCACGCAGCGGGCAGGACAAACTCGGCAAGCTGATGTTCACCGTGAAGCGGCGCAGTATCGTCGTCCAGGACAGGCCTTTCGATAAATTCGAAGCCGCCTGGATACTCCCCCGCGACGAGGTGCGCTCGGGCGTGATTCTCTATCTGCACGGAGGCGGCTACACCTGCGGAACTCTTGATTACGCAAAGGGTTTTGCTTCATTCCTCTCCTCATCCTGCGGAATGCGGGTGCTCTGTGCCGCATATCGTCTCGCTCCCGAGAATCCCTATCCGGCAGCCCTTGATGATGTGCTTATTGCATATAGTTTTTTGTTGGATTCAGGATATAATTCTGACCAGATAATTCTCTGCGGAGAAAGTGCTGGCGGAGGGTTGATTTATTCGCTTTGCCTCAAGCTCAAGGAGCTTAATATGCTCCTGCCGGCCGGCATCGTCGCCCTCTCTCCCTGGACAGACCTCACCCTCTCGGGAAAATCATATAAATCCAATAAAAAAGTTGATCCTTCAATGCTTGAGGAAAGACTTGTCTTCTTCGCCGACTGCTACACCGGCAGGCGCCCAGACCTTGTTAAACGTAGCAAGGACGAAAAAGCAGCCGAACCTCCCGTGAACGTCACGGAAAAAGCCGATCCCTTCGTCTCACCTCTTTTCGGCGATCTATTCGGAATGCCGCCCTCGCTAATCTTTGCCGGTGGAGATGAAATAATGCTCGACGACGCTGTGGAAATGCACGAGCGCCTTATCTCATATGGCTCCCAAAGCCGCCTTTACGTAAAGCCTCATATGTGGCACGCCTATCTTCTTTACGGCCTTGAAGAAAACGAACCCGATTTCGGACTGATCAACTATTTCATATCGTCGGTACTTCCCGAAGGTTCGGAACGCAAGCTCCGCTGGATGAAACTTGATAACGCGGCAAAAATTTATCCCGCCGCCGCGACGCGTCGGTGGAGCAACGTCTTCCGGCTCTCAGCGACGCTCAAGGAAGATGTCGACCGCGGTATACTTCAGTCTGCACTTGACGTAACTGTGCGCCGCTTCCCCTCGATCGCCGTCCGGCTAAGGCGCGGGTTTTTCTGGTATTACCTTGAGGAAATCCCCCACGCGCCGCGGATAAAAAACGAGAAAAGCTACCCATTGTACCGGATGCCTTTCGACGACATACGCAGATGCGCCTTCCGCGTTCTGGTCTATAAAAAACGGATCGCGGTCGAGTTCTTCCATGCGGTAACCGACGGCAACGGCGGTCTCGTATTCTTAAAAACCCTTCTTGCAGAATACCTCACGGAAAAATGCAAGGTCCGCATACCGAATACCTTTGGGGTACTTGACCGGCTTGAACAACCTTCCGATGAAGAGCTTGAGGACTGCTTCCCGAAATACTCGGGCAGAGTAAGGCTCGGACGTGGCGATAAAAACTCATTCAGGATTAGCGGTACTCCCGAGGATGACGGATTCCAGCACGTCACTACGTTCATGTTAAACCTTGGTCAGGTCTCGGCTGCTGCAAAAGCACGGAAAGTGACTATCACAGCTTTCCTTACCGCTGCGATGATAGAAGCCGGAATCAGGCTGCAGAAAGAGCACGGCATCCCGCACATGTGGCAGAAGCCGGTAAAGGTTTTAATCCCGGTTAACTTGCGAAAAATGTTTCCATCTAAAACGTTGCGTAACTTTGTGTTTTATTCGACTTCGGGTGTCGATCCTCGCCTTGGCGAATATACTTTTGATGAAATATGCACCGTCGTCCACCACCAGATGGGACTTGATATCACCCCCAAGAGCATGGCCAGCCGGATTTCTACAAATGTGCGCGATGAGCAGCTGATGGCGCTTAAGATTATGCCTCTGTTCATCAAAAACATCGCAATGAAAGCGGTATTTGGACTTGTCGGAGAGCGAAAATCAATGCTTTCGCTGTCGAACCTCGGGCCGATACAACTTCCCGAACACATGAAGGACATGATTGAGCGGTTTGATTTTATCCTCGGAGTACAGTCCTCCGCCCCATACAACTGCGGTGTGCTATCATACGGAGATACTCTGTATATAAATATTATCCGCAATATAAAGGAATCTCTGCTCGAGCGTCGTTTTTACGAGGTACTGCACGAACAGAAGATTTCTGTCAAGGTTGAGAGCAACCAGAACTGACGGAAAGGAGTTATTATGTATTGTGTAAAATGCGGCGTAGAGCTTGCCGACAGTGAGAAAAAATGCCCTTTGTGCGGTACGGAGATTTACCATCCCGCCATAATCCGCCCTACAACCGAGCGGCCCTATCCTCCCTTTGAGAAGCCTGCCGAAACGATCAATCCCCGCGGAATTCTGTTCATCATATCAGTATTCCTCCTGACCGTCACTGCCATATGCCTTCTTCTTGAATGGAATCTTGATAATGAAATCTTCTGGTCGGGATTTGTAGCCGGGGCTCTGCTTCTCTTATATGTCCTCGTCGTTCTGCCGAACTGGTTCCGCCGGCCTAATCCGGCTGTATTCGTCCCTTCGGCTTTCGCTGCCGCGGCAGTTTACCTGTTCTATATCAACTTCAGCCTGGGTGGTAGCTGGTTTCTGACCTTTGCCCTGCCTATCACCGCAGGCGCGGCGCTGATTACATCAGCAGTTGTCGTACTCTCATATTACCTCCGCCGCGGATATCTTTACATCTGGAGCGGCGCGTCGATCCTTACCGGTGCATATGTTGTCGGAATTGAAGTACTGATCAATTTAACATTTCACCTGCGTGATACCCTTATTTGGTCGCTCTACCCCTTTATAATGTTTTTAATGATAGGCCTGATGCTGCTTGTAATCGGATTTGTAAAACCTTTGCGCGTGTCGCTGCACAAAAAGTTTTTTGTATAATGAAAAGGTACCGCTCCGGTACCTTTTTTATTATATCTGTATTTCACCCTTAAGATAACAAACCGCTTCTCCGCCGATCTCAACCCGCTCCTTTAAATCCTTACAGTAAAGAACGCCCCCTCGCGCTGACAACTGCGCCGCAGTCATTTCCTTTTTACCGAGTCGCTCACTCCAGAAAGGAATCAGGGTCGAGTGTGAAGATCCGGTTACAGGGTCCTCGACAATCCCGGCCCCCGGAGCGAAGAACCGCGAGACAAAATCGAATTTTTCGCCGCCTTTTGCGGTGACGATGAAAGCAAACGGCTCCTTTATCCGGCTGAGTTTATATATATCGGGTTTAAGATTCCTTACCGCTGCTTCATTCTCAAGCAGTACTAAAATATCACGAGACAGATGAGTTTCGAGCACCCGCACTCCCAGCGCGTCGGCCAGACCATCGGGAATATCGCACTTAACCGGTTTCCTCGATGGAAAGTCCATGAGGTATCTGCCATTTCCGCGACGAACTCCGAGCATACCGCTTCTGGTGCTGAATTTTACCTCATTCGTCCCGGGCTCAATATAATTTAAAATAACAAAAGCACTCGCCAGCGTGGCATGGCCGCAGAGATCCATCTCCACCTCGGGTGTGAACCAGGTGAGATCGTAATAACCATCCCGCTTTGTGAAAAAAGCTGTCTCGGCAAGATTGTTCTCAAATGCTATCTTCTGCATAAGTTCGGCTGTCAACGGTGTGTCTGCTACACAGACACCAGCCGGGTTGCCGCGGAAAACCTCACTTGTAAAAGCATCGACTACGAAATACTGCATACTATACCTCAGTTCTGATGTGGTATTATATTTATTTCAATAGTATAAGAAAACACTTTTGTCTCGTAGACAAAAGTGCGTTCTTTTGTGGCCTGCCCGACAGGGTTCGAACCTGCGGCCTCAAGAGTCGGAGTCTTGCGCTCTATCCATCTGAGCTACGGGCAGATAATTTTTATAGCTCTACAATTTTATCACAAACGCCATGCGTTTTCAAGAGGATTGCCAATATTTAATTAATATATTCTGAACCCGCCTTTAATGCGGGTTCAGAATACATAATCAAACAGTTTATTTAACGCTGGAGAAACGTCTCTCAAGCTCTAAAAGTCGCTTTTTCATCTCAAGCCCACCGCCATAACCGACGAGACTGCCGTTCTTTCCTATCACACGGTGACATGGGATAATTATGGAGACAGGGTTTTTATTGTTTGCCATTCCGACCGCACGGCATGCTCTCGGACTGCCAACAGCTTGGGCTATCTCTTCATACGAGCGTGTTTCTCCATACGGAATGTCGGAGAGAGCTCGCCAGACCTTTTCCTGAAAAGCGGTTCCATGAAATTCATAAGGAATATCAAAGATTTTTCTCATGCCATTAAAATACTCACTGAGCTCTTCGTATGCTCTGCCGGAAAGCGGTGACGGTTCATCGGGCGCATCAGCACACTCAACCCATCCGAGGTATGTAACCGCCCTTTCGTTATAGCCTATCTTGATGTTCCCAAATTCAGTCCCGTAAAATGCAAATCTAATCATTAATTCTAATCCCCCGGTTATCCTTTTCTCCGGTTCTTAACCCGAAACCATGTTTCGCAATATAAAAATCACTTTCCTTACCAGCGTTCCGGGTATGTAAAAAAGCACCGTAATCAAGACACTCATTGTATCCAGATTAAGGTACTTAATTGGTGGACCTGGAGGGATTCGAACCCTTGACCCCCGCGTTGCGAACGCGGTGCTCTCCCAGCTGAGCTACAAGCCCTTAAATTACTTTCCTATTATATAACATCATTTTACGATTGTCAAGTGCGAATGAACAAACACATATGATCCCAATATAATATCAGCCACTGCGACAATACTTTAGTGTCAAAAATATATTTTAATTATGTAATCAAAAAAGTGAAAATATTATCATATTATGTTGACAAGAACCCTATAAAATTGTATAATGCAATTTGAATGTTTATTCCGGCAATGATAGCCGGCAGGAGGATTTTACAATGTCAGACATAAAAAGAATTGCAATAATTACCAGCGGTGGTGACTGCCAGGCTATGAACGCCACTGTGCGGGCAGTTGTGCTTGCCGCGAGAAAATATGATATTGAAGTAGTCGGCATCATGGATGGCTACTATGGCATGACACATAAACGCCCCGGAGACTACAGAGTATTGCATGCCGAGGACGTTGATAATATAATAAACCGGGGCGGAACAGTACTGAATTCTGCGAGGTTTGATGAGTTCAGACAGGAGAGCATAGTTAAAATCGCTGCAAAGAATATGAAAGACGAGGGAATAGGCGCGCTGGTCATCGCCGGCGGTGACGGCAGTTTCCGGGGCGGCCTTGACCTTCTTAAATACTCAGACATCCCCTGCATCGGTATTCCCTGCACAATCGACAACGACATCACTTCGACTGAATATACTCTTGGCTTCGACACCGCGCTCCGCAATACCATTGAGATGGCCGACGCACTGCGCGACACCTGCAACTCTCATAAACGCTGCAACGTAATCGAGGTCATGGGGCGCAACTGCGGACAGATCGCTCTGTTAACAGCGATAGCTGTCGGAGCATCGGCTGTAGCTATTCCGGAATCCCCGGCCGCCTTTGATGAAGACAATGCGATAAACCGGATGATCGCTGCCCGCAAACTGGGCAAGCGCAGCTTCCTCGTTGTTTTCGCAGAGGGTGCCGCTGATGCTGATCTTACCGACGTTCAAAAGAAGACAGCCGTAGCTGCCGCCGTCGAAAATTATAAGGCCGGCAAGATCAGCGAAGCTGATCTCGCCATGATTGCCGACGAGAACTACATAAGCGCTTTCGGTGAACAGTTCCGTACAAAACTCCAGCGCCGCTCAAAAGAGGAATTTGCAAAATACTACGCCGAAACCGGAGATATCAACTTCAAGGGCGAGTATATCGAGACCAAGTTTGCACGCTTCGCACATGTTGCCAGAGGCGGCTGCCCGACTACATACGACCGGCTTATTGCCTCTCAGATGGGTGAAATGTCGGTTGACCTGATTGCTGCCGGCAAGTTCAATCAGTGCGTTTGCGTCCAGGACGGTGTCGTCACCCCGATGGATATGTGGGACGCCATAAATGTCGATTCTCTCTACCGCAAATACCGCAAGACCGGAGTCGAGGACGCTGAAGCAGTTGCAAAACTCACCCCGCAGCAGAAAAAGATGTACGACTTCAGATTCCAGAGCAACGAGCGCCTGTTAAAAACCGTCGCTGCGCTTTCAGAAATATAATTATTCAAGGGGATTGTCTCATTCTTCCCAGATGGGGCAATTCTCTTTTTAAGGAAATGGGACACAAAGCGACGGGGGAGCGCTGCCCCCGACCCTTTAAAATCATAAAAATTTTATAGTATAGTACGGCAAAAGTATCACCGCGGAGGGAGGGAAAATGATAGATTTCAGAATTATACCGGAGGAAGCACTTAAAATAATTAATATTCTTGAACAAAGCGGCCACGAGGCTTATTTTGTCGGTGGTTGTGTGCGTGACGTGCTGCGCGGGGAGAATCCGCACGATTGGGATATAACGACTTCTGCAAGTCCCGATGAGATGAAAAAATGCTTTTTGTCTTACCGTATGCTTGAAACAGGCATCAAGCACGGCACCCTCTCGCTTCTGACCGGTGGAAAAATATTCGAGGTAACCACTTACCGCGTCGATGGTAAATATGAGGATAACCGCCGTCCGTCCGAAGTCTTTTTCACCCGTAGCCTCTTCGATGACCTCTCTCGCCGCGACTTTACCGTCAATGCTATGGCATACAGTCCGGCACGGGGACTTGTCGATATATTCGAAGGCCAAAAAGATATAAAGGGAAGGCTCATCCGATGTGTAGGCAACCCCGGCACACGGTTTCATGAGGACGGCTTGCGCATCCTGCGCGCCCTGCGCTTTAGTTCGGTCCTTGACTTTGAAATTGATGCTGCCACCAGAGAAAGCATTCACGAAAACAAAGGGCTTCTCACGAACATCTCCGCCGAACGTATCCGCGACGAATTTTTTAAGCTCGTCACCGGCAAGGGTGCCGAACATGTGCTTCTTGATTTCCCCGACGTCATATGCGAGTTTATCCCGGAACTGCGGGCCGCGGTAGGCTTCAATCAGAAAAATCCTTTTCACATATATGATGTCTATACACATTCGGTCAAGGCCATGGCAGCAGCCGACGGAGACTTATATGTAAAGCTTGCTCTCTTCTTCCACGACATCGGTAAGCCGGCGTGCCTCACCGAGGACGAGCATGGCGGGCATTTTTACGGGCATCAGGACATAAGTGCTGATATAACCGAAACGGCCCTGCGACGCCTGCACGCGGGTAATGAGGCCACAGCAATCGTCACAAGACTTGTAAAGGAACATCATAAAGTAATCCAGAACAGTGATAAAGGAATCCGGCGCCTGCTTTCCTCGCTCGGAGAGGAAAACGCCAGCCGGCTTATCTCACTGCGCCGCGGCGATAACTCTGCACTCGTCCCTGAACTTAAAGAACCCCGACTTGCCGAACTTGATGAGACAGCGCGCCTTCTTGAGGATGAAATCAAAAAGAAATGCTGCCTTTCGCTCCGAAACCTTGCTATCACCGGCGACGACCTCATCGCTCTCGGGATGAAACCGGGACGCGAGATAGGCAAGCTGCTCGCCGGGTTTCTTGATGCCGTAATCGACGGCAGTCTGCCGAACGAGCGCGAAGTACTCCTTGCAGAAGCAGAAAAAAGAATAAACGCACAAAAGGATATGCGGCTTCTTTGAAACAGAAGCAGATTTGTTCGAAATTGGCAAGAAACTTTATATAAAATAACCGAATAAAACACTTTATTTCTATTGCTCACAACCCCGATACCGCGTTCCGCGGCATCGGGGTAAATTATTTTGTATTAAAGTAATATACGACATCATCGCCATGAGATTCGAGTGAAACTGCTCCGCCGAGTTTTCTGTAAAGCGCATTTGCCCCTATGTTGTTCTGATATGCTGTAAGAAAAAAACGGCAGATACCGCGGGAGTGGCACTCGGATTTGAGCATCGACATCATGGTATATCCGACACCCTGCCGCTGATATGCGTCCATTACTCCAACCTCGTGAATATAAAGCATGTTCCCGATATTGTTAAGCCGGTGTAATTCATATCCGTAAGCAAAACCGATTATCTGCCCGTTCATGACGGCTGCCCAGATCCAGTTCTCGGGGTCGGCAAGAAAATCCTCGGCGTTCGGCCGGCATATGAAGCCCTCACGGTAATCGCGGTTCATGTCCATGACCATACTGATGTCTTCACATGTAAGTTTGCGGCATATGTAGTCCATATTCAACCCCATTTTTTATATTCTTTAATACGATCCCCCCGAACTGTACACCCCGTATTCAGTGACATAATCGCATTCTGCTTTATACTCATCCTCTGTCAGGCATCCGCTTGTATACAGGCAGTCGAGTATCTTCAATGCAATGCCCCTATGGTCGGGACTGACCGCCTTAAAGTCAAAATCAAACGGCATCTGATCAACAATTATCTCTCCATGCGTCCTGTAATGTTGATATGACAGCTTGTATCCTATGATGGTTGATTTATCATTTTTATTTCCGTACAACACGGTGATAAAATAACTGTTCATTCTGGAGTAGTAGGCAATCCGGTAATTATAATCGCTTGCGGTTATTATCCCGCGGTCATACAGGCTTTTCTGGCTTTCTTCATATATTCTGTCAGACGCCGAAAATTCTGGCTTTATATAAATCTGGTATTCATCGCAAACATACGCGCTGCAAAAAGCTTGTACAACAGGATACTCTCCATTGAAGCCGTAACTGATAAAAATCGTTCCGCTACAAGGTCTCCCATGCTTCCTTGTCAGCGTAATGGAAAAATCCGTAATAATCTCTCCGGTGGAATCGAGAAGACCGCTGTTGTCTTCCGCGATTGCATATGTCAGCCGGCTCCCTTCGGCGGCGGTAAAATCGTCCGCTAAAATCTCGAAATTTATTAATTCTTGCATGTAGTCTCCGGCATTCCAGTGAACACTGAGAACCAGATTTGCGTCAGGCTCAAGGACTGTATCCGGACAAGAAACCTGGATACATGGGGTCCACGGCGCCTTTGCATCTATACTTGTCTTAATACCCATCGTATCTGTAACTTTATCATGTAAGCCGCTTTGATACGCAACAAAAAATCAGAACATTATAATCCAGCCAGTATACCTGGTATTTCAGTAAGATCCTCAACTGTGTAATCCGGTTTTTCCTCCTCTGATTTAACTCTGACCACTTTAAAATAACCCTGCATAATACGTATGGTTTTCATACCTGCTTTTTTTGCAGGTACGATATCGTTGTCAGGCCGGTCGCCGACCATAACCGCCTCACCGGGAGTGCAACCTGTTTCTTTTAACGCGTATCTGTAAAATTCTATATCAGGCTTTTTCAAACCGATGTCCTCGGAACCGAAAACAGCATCGAAATATCCGAGAAGGCCGTATGAACTTATTCGTTCAGAGAGCCCTGCCGGCTGATTGGCGATAACCCCCAGCTTGTATTTCTTTTTCAGACATGCAAGTACTTCTGTGGCTTCAGGATAAACGGTCTCTCCCTCATAGGAATACGGATAAATTTTGGTTATACCGAATCGCTTTAAGGCATAATAAAATGGCGATTTCTTTCGCTTACCTGCTCCCTCATACATAAGCGCGTTGAACTGCTCAAAGGTCATGTCTCTCCCGCAGGCTTTCTTTATATCATCTGCGGCTTCGGTAAACCTTGATTTGTGTGATCCTTCCTCATTTACCAGCGTTGACCCGACATCAAAAAACACCCATCTGATACTCATTTATGGTCTCCTATTAATATAATTCTCAAATGCATTTAACTATATATTATAATAAGACTATGTTGTTGTCAATCCCATACCAAAGTAAAGAGCAGCATTCTTTTTTAGAATGCTGCTCTTATTGCTTATTTTTTGTCTTTCTTTCTGTGTTTTCCGAACACAAACCAGAAGAAGCAGAAGCCACCGCTGAGAATTACCGCAAATGCAATAAACGTTATTGTAAGTACATTTGCGAGGTTGCCTGTCCCGACGATTGCGAAAGTGGAGGGGTGATCTGCCTCAAACACCATGAAATCGCTGTCGCGCTTTGCGTTCACATTGGTCGCATTTCCGTCCGAGTCAATGTAGACTACTGACAGATTCTTATATCCATTCATGTCATCCGGAATCGGCAGACGGATTTCAATCTTTCCATTAGGTTGTACCCTGACGCCGTTTAATTCAAGATTGATTTCAAATACCTTGCCGATTTCACAGTTGCCGCTGACTGCATCCTTCAGATTGACATTCTTGTAATTTGCATTGCTGACTATAACAACCACGAGTTTAATATCGGGATCGAACCCGTTTCCAGCTATGATTTTTACGCCTGTGTTGTTATTTTCGTCCTCAAAAATACTCTTAAGAACGGTATAAACACCTTCTGTGAATGTGACCTTGTAGTTTGTATTACTGCAAGCACCGGTGATAACGTAGGTATTTGTATCTGTTCCGTCGGACTTTGACAGTTTAACGGATTTAGCATCGCCGTTATAGAACTCACCGGAAGTGATCTTATATGTCAGCTCCTTGAGTGTTTCTCCCTCGATACTGTTCAGACTATCAATTGTAATAGCAACTTCTTTGGCTGTAACCGTGAGTTTTCCTGATGTGAATGTGATTTCGTAGTTATCAGAGGTGAGTCCCTTCGGAGTAATGGTGTAGCTGTTGCCGATATCGCCGTACTGGGCGTAACTGTAATTATAAGAGAGAGTTCCTGAAAGAACCGCTTTTGTTTCGCCTCCGACAAAGCCGGTGTATGTTACGCCATTATTTGCGGGAGCAGCACCGAATATGATGTTGTTATCCTTCGCTGTGATTGTAAGTGCCGATTTGATAATTGTCCAGCTGATTGTTACATCCGCTGTTCCGCCTGTCGTCCACTCATAGTTGGCTGAATCCTTTAAAGAAACTGAAATGACGGTCGTTCCCGCATTGGCTTTCATATTACCGATTATGTTCATTGTTGTGCTGTTAAAGCCATTCAGAATTGCAGCCTGCTCTGTGCCGGAATATGTGTATGTACCCGAGAGCGTCGGCTTATTTAGCTTTACTTTCGCAATTGTGAACTCAATTACTTTACTGCCGGTGTAATTTTTATTAGTTGGGGCAACTGAAACCGTCAGCTTATAGGTTCCTGCGTTTTTCGGAGCAACTGTGCTTGCGGCATATGTTGTTGAGCCTGTTCCCTGGTATGTAAATACAAGTTCCGATACAGGAACAAGGTTGCCTGTTATAGTAACAGATCCGGTATAACCGTTCTGCGCGCTACCGCTGTATATGAGATTGCTTGCTGTGGCCACGTTGATGGCAACTTCGGTTTTTGGAATTGCTTTGAAGATTACGCTCACCGTGACAGCGTATGCTGGCATTGTGAAGGTGTTATTGATTACTGTTACGGTGGTATTGGTATCACCGGTCTTATATACTGAAATCCTGCTCACCATATAGCCGCTGTATGCCGCGGGTGTTATGGTAACGGTGGAGTTGTAATCTGCCGTTTCCGCAACAGAAAAGCTGCCGTTTGTCGTATTGGCCTTGGTTATGGCGAACTTGCTCACCTTAAACGTTACGCTGACTGTCACGGGGTAAGCGGGCATGGTAAAGGAGTTATTACTGACTGTCACTGCGGTACTTATGTCTCCGGTTTTTGTTACGGTGATAGTGTTAAGCTCATAGCCGACGTTTGCCGTAGGTGTGACGGTAACTATGGAGTTATAATTTGCTGTTTCTGCCACTGAGAAGCTGCCGTTTGTTGTATTGACCTTGGTTACAGCGTATTTGCTCACCTTAAACGTCACGCTGACTGTCACAGGGTATGCTGGCATGGTAAAGGAGTTATTACTGACTGTCACTGCGGTACTTATGTCGCCGGTTTTTGTTACGGTGATAGTATCCAGCTCATAACCGAAGTTTGCCGTAGGTGTGACGGTAGCGATGGAGTTATAATTTGCTGTTTCCGTTATAGAAAAGCTACCGTTTGTCGTATTGGCCTTGGTTATGGCGAACTTGCTCACCTTAAACGTTACGCTGACTGTCACGGGGTAAGTAGGTGTGACGGTAACGATGGAGTTGTAATCTGCCGTTTCTGCAACGGAAAAGCTTCCGTTTATCGTATTGGCCTTGGTTATGGTATAATTGCTCGCTTTAAACGTCACGCTAACCGTCACGGGGTAAGCGGGCATGGTAAAGGAGTTATTACTGACTGTCACTGCGGTACTTATGTCGCCGGTTTTTGTTACGGTGATAGTGTCAAGCTCATAGCCGACGTTTGCCGTAGGTGTGACGGTAACGATGGAGTTGTAATCTGCCGTTTCTGCAACGGAAAAGCTGCCGTTTGTCGTATTGGCTTTGGTGATTGTATAATTGCTTGCCTTAAATGTAACAGTGATCGTCACGGGGTATGCGGGCATGGTGAAGGATTTATTACTGACTGTCACCGTGGTGCCTGTGTCGCCGGTTTTTGTTACGGTAATAGTGTCAAGCTCATAGCCGACGTTTGCCGTAGGTGTGATGGTAACGATGGAGTTATAATTTGCTGTTTCCGTTATAGAAAAGCTGCCGTTTGTCGTATTGGCCTTGGTTATGGCGAACTTGCTCACCTTAAACGTTACGCTGACTGTCACGGGGTAAGAGGGCATGGTAAAGGAGTTATTACTGACTGTCACTGCGGTACTTATGTCGCCGGTCTTGGTCACGGTGATAGTATCCAGCTCATAACCGACGTTTGCTGTTGGGGTAATGGTTATTGTATCGCCGAATTTTGAAGAAGTTACCACGCTGCCGTCTATCTTTACGGTATAGCTGCCGTTTGTGGCAGTTGCAGCGGTAATAACATAGATTGGCTCTATTCTCCAGGCGATGCTTTGGTCGTTGCTGGTGGGAGATGTCAAATCCCACTCGTAATTTGCTTTATCGGTCAGCGAGGCTGTGGCGCTATAATCGCCACCATTTGTGGCTTTGTTGCCGGTAAGGCTGTATTTGTCGCCTGCTGCCACGCCGGTCTGCTCAGTCCCGTTGTAAACAAGATTTTTTACCGCAGCGGGCACTGTCACCTTTGCCTTGGCGATTGTATATTCCTGAGTTGCAAATGACGGAAGTGTGTAATTGGCGTTACTCAGGCCGACTGCCGTGGCTGTATATGTACCGGCATTGGTTTTATCACCGCCGCTGACAGTAACAGTGCAGCTATCCCCAGTGATCAAGTTATTTACAGCAGCCGTAACGCTCTTAGCGCTGCCGTTATAAATAAGATTGCTGTATCCGCTCCAGCTTAGCGAGGCCGTCAGGGGTGCAATTGTCTGCGTTTTTACTGTTCCGGTCAGTACATAGTTGCCGTCCGCCGTGATCATGGCGGCGGTGGCGGTGTAGTTTCCGGCCTTTTTGAACGCGGTATCGCCGTTTGCCGCGCCCGAGGTTCCGGAAAAGCTGACGCTCAGCGCCACGTCATTATTATTCACGTCTTTATATTTCGTTAAAACAGCCTGCACCGCACCGGTATAGGTGTAGCTGGCGCTGCTCCATATCACAGCCGTGGATTTGGGGTTTACGGTGAACTTCTTCGTCACCTCGCTCACAGCTGCGTAATTGTCGCCCGCAGCGGCAGAAACGCCCACCCAATAAGTCCCTGCATTCTTCGGCGCACCGCCCAGTCCCGCGCCCTTTGTGCTGTTATTGTCAGCATACCACTTGACGCTGACTGTGCCGTCGGCGCCGGAGGTGTAGGTATATGTTATGTCGGTGCTGCTTGTGCCACAGGTAATAATGCTACCGTCAAAGGTTATGGTTCCTATATCACTAATTGTAACAGACGCGGCAGCCTTGTTAACGGTGAAGGTCACAGCCGTGCTCCACGCTGAAGCGGTATAATTTCCACCGGCGGCGGTCATGGCCTGAAGCCAATAGGTTCCTGCGTTTTTAGGCATGCCGGCGGTGTAACCGTCGGAGGGGGCCGAGGCCTCGCTGCCCTTTTTAATATACCGATAGCTCACATTTCCTGTGATATATGTGCTTCCGCTCTCGCTGTTCACACCGGTCAGGGTGATGGCGCCTGAATAGAGAGCCGTGCTGCCGTCGTAGATGTCGCTTTTTCCGTTCTCCAGTGCCACCGTGGGTGTAGCGGATGCGATTTTTACCGTTGAATAGCCGGTGACGGTGGTGTAGTTAGCCTTAGTCACCTGATAATAAACCTTGTACTCGCCGACATTGGTGTAAGTCGGAGTACTATCCAAATTGTAAGTACCGCTTGTGGTTCCGAACTTTAATGTTGCGCCCAACGGGATTGTGACGCCGATTCCGTAAGCGCATCCGTCATATATATCCTCATAACCGTTCGCTGTGATTGACATCGACGCCGCTCCGACCGTAACCTCTGCCACACCTGAGGTAGCACTGGTGGTCTGTGCATTATCCGTACGGGTAGCAGTGACAACGCAGTAATAGTAATAGCTGCCCACAGTCAAAGCTGAAGGGATGGTGTAGCTGGCGAAGGTAGCTCCGCTTATAAGCGTACCGCCGCTGGTTTTATTATTCTGATTGCTGTACCACTGATAACTGATGGTGTGCCCGGCAGCTGCCGATGCACTCACGCTGATGCTGCTGCTTGTGTAGCCATATGTCAGCGTCGCGCCGGTGGTTCCGGTGATGGTGGGAGCGGTTGCCGGGATAACTATGGCGGCGGCACTCAGGTCGGTCTTTACACTGACCGTAATGGAACGCCCGCTCATCGTTGTGTTATTGTCGCTCCACTTGCTCCATGTATAGCCTTGCTTTAGCACCGCGCTGATTGTAGCTGTTTCTCCGCTGAGATAGGTGCCCCCACCGCTGACGCTGTCTATACCTGTGCCAACCGACAGTGTCACATCGTAGTAGTTTATCGTTAATGTAGTGCTGGATGCCGAAACACTTCCTTGTTTGACATAACTACCTGCTTTGTTTTTTGCCCAGACGTAAGTTGTCCCTGTCGGGTTAACTCCGCTGAAGGTAAAAACACCGTTTGACGGCGTTGCGGTCATTTTCCCGGTTTCCGCGCTTGTCTCGGAGGTGGACAGCACCACTGAAGCGCTTCCAACCGATGTCCACGCCGATCCGTTTTTGTTTACGGTGATGGTCGCGTCGTAATTGTCCTGCTCCCATACCGCGTAATATGTATTAACAGTAGAGTACAACGTTGTGGTTGCGGCCACTGTGCTGCCTTTTCCGTCCGCCTGTGTATTCCAGCCTTTAAAAGTATAGCCAGTGCGGGTCGGATTGCTGCTGGGCAGACTGCCTACCGTACTGCCTGTACTCATGGCATAACTGTTTTCACTGCCGCCATTGGCGTTGAAGCAAATTGTTTTATAACTTACGGTGGCGACAGCGGTCACATATCTGCTTTGACCTGAATAGCCGCTTTTGCCATTACTTGTGGCAGCAAGTCCTCCCGCTCCGCCGCTTATCACACCATCGTTCAATGCTACGCTGCCGCCCTGCCCGGGATAAGCAAAACAACCGTCGTCGCGATAAGCTTGCATACTGGATTCATTATTTGTGTACGGCATTCCCGCATTACCGGCACTTACAGTGTTTTTATAGTAGCCGCTATAATATTTATCTAATCCGCTCACGGCATAGCAGGCACCTGCGCCGCCATTGCCGCCGCCGCCGTAGAAGTAACCATAACCGCCCGAACCACCGCCGCCGCCGCCGACTGAGCCATAGGCTCCCGAGACGCTCACGCCGCTGCCGCCGTCGCCGCCATCCAAACCATTTGCACCGCCTCGGCCGATGGCAGGTCCGGGGAAACCTCCGCCGCCACCTCCTCCTCCGCCGCCGCCGGATTTACCAGGATCACTGGTGTAGCCGCCGGCACCGCCGGTATCGCCATAACCACCCGCACCGCCCTTAAGGTCAAGCGTAAGATTGGTGCTGTCGATGTTTACAGTTCCGATTTCAGCGCCTTGTGTTAATATATTATTATAAGTTTCGTGACCCGCTGTACCGCCGCTCGAGCCGATAGCTGCCCCGCCGCCATCACCGCCATATCCGCCGGCGCCGCCGGCCCCACCTCCGCTGGAACTGCCGCTATGTCCATTTTCACCTGCTTCACCGTCCTTAGCGTCGCCACCGCGAACGGTCAGTTTGTTCGTAGTGCCCTCGTAGCCTATAATTGTAACGCTTCTGCCGCTGAGCACCTCAATACCGGCGTAAGTGTCACCGGCACTCAGGCTGACATTTCCTTTGATTACCAGGGTTACACTGCCGTAGATAAATATGGCCTGTTGCGAGCTGTTTATAGTGCAGCCGTCCAGGAGATATGTCCCAGAAATCAGCGTCAATTTTGAAGTCATCGTTCCGGTATATGTAGCGCTATAATCCGCCGCTTTTGCCGGTACTGCGACTGTTGGCAGCAATACAAGTACCATGCAGACTACAAGCACTACTCTTAAAATTTGTTTTCTCATGTCTTAAATCTCCTGTTTTGTTGTCTTTTTGGGCCAGTTACAGATACCCACGTCCAAAGCGCGTGGTTTATCTAAATGAAAATCGGCGTAAACGCAGTACCAGCAGGTTTTTTCCGCCGCGCCGCCGCGGGGTGTAAATGCCGGGCAGTTCTGCCTTGGCCAGACGTTTCCGCCGGAGTTTGGGGCGGACAGTGCCTGATCTTCCCGACGCCTATAGTTGTTACTCATAAAAATCGCCCCCTTACTTTGATGCATTCCGGTACAGGATAGCATAAAAAATAAGGGAGCGTCCATTTTTTACTTAAAAGGTGCGATTTTCTTCTTAATGTTGTCGATTTTTGTAAAAAACTCTTGATATGCGTAGTTAAAATATGCTTACACCATCAGGCGAACCTTGAATAAACCGTCCGAAATTTCGTAAGCCAGTTCACCGCCGTGCTTCTTTACAAAGTCTGCCACACTCTGGGTACCCTTGCCGTGGCCCTCCCTGCCGGATATCGGGAATCCTTTTTCATCCAGCAAGACCTCACCGGCGTAGTGATTGCTCAGTTCAAGAATGAGCTGCCCCGTATTTACAGCGGTAAAGGATATTGCACGCTGTTCAACAGGAAGCATAGAAACGGCGGTGATGGCATTTTCCATAAGGTTCGATATCGCCATTGCCAGAGAGAGTTCATCCGTTGAAAGCTTTTCAGGAATGTCCAACCGCAGCTCACAGCGGATACCCTGCTGCCGCGCCAGCTCTACATAATAGGATACGGCGGCGTTTACCGGCAGGTTCTGGCAGTAGTTCTGGGGTTTTTGTGGCAGCGCGTCGCTCTGCTGCCTGATAAGCTCAGCGGCTTTGTCGGATTCTCCCTGTTCCAAAAGCGAGAGCAGCGTGTTGTTAAAATGGCGGCGGTCATGCTGTGCAATACTCATCTGGCGTACGGTCTCATCCATTAGCGAAAGGCGCTGGCGGGTCAGTTCCCGGTCGGATTGTATCTTCAGGTTTTCTTCCCGCAGTGCCGCCTCTTGCAATGTTTTGCGCAGGGAGAGAAAGATCGCAAGATAAACGAGCAACGTAAGCAATACGAGCAGCAGTAAAGGGACGAAATTTTCGGTCAGCGTCAGCTCTACATCTTCGCTGGCCAAAAAATACCAGGCGAAATTCAAAAAGAGACCGGCCGCAACAAAAAGGTATACACTCCAATGCTCCGCCGCCTGACGGTAGAGGGGGCGCAAACGCTGCCAAAAGAGCACTATCGCCGCGGAAAACAGTATAACGCGCCCCACGTTGAGGGTGTATGGGGGGTAAGGTAACCGTCCTTATATATAGTAACTTAAAACGACCGTGACGACATAGACGTTCATAACCGTGAGACAGTTGAATAGCCATTGCTTGAGCGTTTCACAAAAGAGCGGCTTCACTACGACGCCGACAAAAATGAAAAACAGGATATCAAGCTTCCCCAGTGTTGTATAGTCATTCCGTAAGTAGAAAAAGACATTCAGAGCAAAATCCAGCGCCACGATTACCCCCAGCGCCGCCCACAGAGTTCGCACCCGGCATTTAGGCCGGGCAAGCGTGAACAGCAGCGACACGAGCATTATGTTCGTAACTATGGAGCGCAGGATATCGTAAAACTGCATTTTCACACCTCCCCCAGCCGGTAGCTCATATATGCGTTTCTCACGGTTGTAATTGCTTGCCGGATACCGGCACAAATGGCGTTGTCTCCTGTCAGAATCTTGTTACGGCCTTGCTACTGTTCCGACAACCGCCGAACTATCACCGAGCAGCGCCGCGAAATCGTCATGCTCCGTTAAGCGCTGACCATCCGGACGGATGACCTGTACAAAGTCTGCGTTGACATACTGAATATAGGTATTGCCGCTGAATATCTGCGAATACTCCTCACTGTATTCCTCAATGAGTACCGCTGTATTGGCGGAGAGAGCAAATATGTTGTTGCGCACACTCACAGTCCCATCGTGCGCGCAGGGGCCGCCCTGTATGATAAAAGCCGAGGCCTCATTGTTTGCCCACTCCGTTTGCTTGTACCAGTGGTTTGTGCCGGTGTACAGCGCAATATTATCCTCATAGACCACCTCTGTTGTCATGTGGTCGGGTCTGACTTCCATATCCCAGTTACAGAACAGAATGGACTGTACGCATTCCTCCACCAGATTGCCGATAAAGCGGTTGCCCGCCGACGCAGGGGCCGCGGTGAACAGTTCTAAATTGATTCCTTTCTGAAAGGCGTTGTGAACATAATTGCCGCGTACTGTCGCACCGCTGCCGTTTACGCAGATACCGCCGCCAGCCTGTCCCACTGCGCCCATGTTGAACTGTGTTCTTGTGTCGCCTTGCTCATTAAATGTTGCATAGCCGGTCACCGCACCGCCCATCCAGCCCACCTCGCAGTTTTGGATAACGCATCCGGCGGCACACATACCCTCCGAATAGCCCGTCACCAGGCTGTTCGTGGAATACATGATGCAGAGATTATCATACACCGTACTGTTTGCCATACCGTCGGAAACGCAGTACGGCGATATAAACTCTACTTCCTCAAACAGTGTGCCGGGATTGCCCTCGTCGCAGCGGAAGTACAGTGTGCCCTCCACGTACTGTAATCCGTTCTCATCATCGTAGCCCGTTACAAATATGCGGTGGTCGCCAAAGTCTGAATCGGGGTAACGCAGATCCGGAAAGCACCACATATTTTCAAGGTGCTCATTCACAGTGTAGGGAGTGTCCGTAGGCTGTATATCACCGTCCACCAGCATATAGCCGTTTCCGTTCCACCATGCGACGTCGCGGGACACAACGGTCTCGCCGTTCAATACGATGGCGCCTACCTCGGTCGTGTCCCGATAAAAGCTCCATATTTTTTTACCCTGCTGGTCGTCATAGGCAAGAGTCCATTTCTCCGCCCCTACGCCGCTCTCGGGTGAAGCGTACAGCTTGGGCTTTTCCCCTTCGCCATAGGCCGAAATGGTCACGCCGTCTGTTGACTTGACGTTATTCGGCAAAGAAGCTGCCCTCCACAGGCCACCGCGTTCAAAGAATACGGCGTCTCCAAATGCGATATCGACCTTTTTCAGCGCACCCGGTGTGGCAAAGGCCGTTTCCGGCGAGAGCCCGTTGTTATCATCGCTGCCGGAATTGGAGATAAAGTAGGCCGTGTCGGTGTAGGTCTCCCCGGCGATGTATTCATCGCTGCGGATGATGGCTGTTTTGCTGTTGATTATGCTTTCCCTTCGGGCGTCGGTTAGCGCGAATATCTGCGCCAGCTCCGCTTCGGTCATGGTTGCTACAGCAGCGGCACTGGCTTTCCCTAAATCCGCACTGGGCGTTGTTGTCGGCTCCGAGCTCACCTCCGGCTCGCTTGCGGGTACGTCGCAGGCGGCGAGTGAGATTAATAGCACGATGGCTAGAAGCATTGATGAAATACGTTTCATAGGTCAGTCCCACTTGGCTTTATTTCAGATAGGTAATTTATCGGTTTGCCTTGCGATTGATTACAAAAAAACAAAATTATTATACCATACTCCGGGTTGGAAATCAACAACAACGAGATTTTCACACCTCCCCCAGCCGGTAGCTCATATAGGCATTCCTCACAGTCGTAAATTGCTTGCCGGATACCGGCACAAAGAAGCCACCCCGCAGGGTGAAGCCATCCTTGTTAAGCCGTTCCACTCGGCTCATGTTGACCACAAAGGCGGCGTGGGGCTGGATGAAGCGACGGTCACGAAGCAGCGGCGCGACATGCTCCGCAAAGCTGCCGGAAATGGTGCAGGTCTCCACCCGCCCGCTGTTTATAAGTGTGTAAATTACGGTATGGCGGACATATTCGCAGCAGGCAACGCTGTCAGCCGAGAGAGTACGCAAACCGTCCTGCGTCTTGACTGTTATGACAGTCTCCTCACCGAAATCCACCTTCTCCACTGCAAGATCAAACGCGGCAAACAGTGAGCCTTTGTCCACTGGCTTGAGAAGATAGTGTAGGGGGTTGACCGCATATGCGTCCAGCGCAAAGCCGGGCTCGGTGGTGATATATATGATCTGAGCGTCGGTGCTGGCCTTGCGGATGGTCCGCCCCAGCTCCAACCCGCTTATCATTGGCATCACCATGTCAAGAAGGAAGATATGAAAGGTCTCGCTTTCACAGGCTGTCAGCAGCGAGTCAGGGTGGGAAAACTGCCGGATGTCGGCGACCAGGCCGCGCCCGGCCAGATATTCACCTGTAAGCGCGGCGACACCACTCAGCTCGGCGTCGATATCATCACAAATTGCTATATGAAGCATGGTATAACTCCTTCGATATACTGCGATTATTCAAAAAGTTAGGTTCTTTGGGTTATTCCAGGGTACTCATAAGTTCTGCTTACGGAATATTTGTCATATTACTTTGTTCTATAACCGTCTTTCCCGATTGCGATATAATCATAATATATTTCGTGCAAATATTCAAGTAATTCTTAATAATCCGTACATTTCGTCAATCGTCTTAAGAAAAACCGTATCACGTATTCCATGGTCTAATTATTCGTTTCTGGTACAATAAAAAAGCCAGAATACCATTATGGTACCTGGCTTTTTGGGTTCAGTATCAGAATCCGGCTCTGCCTGATTCATACGACACTTGAATTTGGCTGCGGCACTAGGATTTGAACCTAGGTAATGACGGAGTCAGAGTCCGTTGCCTTACCGCTTGGCGATGCCGCAATATTGATTGACAAAGCGTATTATAGCAGAATACAGTTGATTTGTCAATACTTATTTTAAAAATTCAACTCATGAATATCTTTTGCCGGTCACCTGTTTTTTATTCTCCGACAGACCTTTTGAATATAATAACATTGTGGATTTTTTAATAATAGGAGGCTAGGAAATGAAAAAATGTCTTTCTGACGCGCGTCCCGGTGAAACTGTAATTATCGACAGTATGAATGAGAAGGTTATGTGGTTAAGTAAAATCGGTTTTATACCCGGAACGCCGGTATCCATATTCACGCACTCAGCCTCAGGTGTGACACTGCGCATCCGCGGAGTAAAGTACGCAATGAGTCCAAAACTTGCACGGTCAGTATATTTTAAACGTACGGACAATTAACCGTTCATATTATTCATTTATTCTGCCGGAGTTATATAATCCCGGATTTTTCTTCATATATTCGAATATCACAAAGAAGGCGGGTATTCGTTGGGATGAAGGAAAAATATTTTAAAGTGGTGCTCGTCGGGGCGCCGAACTGCGGGAAGTCTACGCTTTTCAATCGGCTTGCTCATGCAAATGTGCCTGTGGGCAACCGTGCCGGAGTCACGGTGGACGAGACCGCCAGACTTGTCCGGGGTGAATGGCTGGGTCCCGGCTGCCCGGATATCAGTATGACAGACCTGCCGGGCATACGCTCGCTAACTCCCGGGAGCGCTGACGAGGAAGTCACGCTTATAGCGCTCCGGGATGGCAAACCCGACTTAATCATAAATGTTCTCGGCGCATCCACACTTGAGCGCTGCCTTGAGCTGACCGCAGCCATCCGGGTTCAATACCCGGGAGTTCCGATGATATGCGCTGTCAATATGATCGACGAAATTAAAAAGGACGGCATTACCCTTTCGGTTCAGGTTCTCAAAAGAATGACAGGAATCCCCTTCGTCGGAGTATCCGCCGCAAACGGCAGCGGACTTCCCGAGCTACGGAAAATGATATGTGAAACAGTGGTAAAGTTATTCAGACATGCCGCCGGTGACAGACTGAATCCTCAAAAAATATACCTGCCGCTCAGCGAGGCCGGACGCACTGCGTTTGCGTCCCAGGCTGCGGCCGCGGCTTTATCGCATGCGGTTTCAGAACATCGCCCGACAGACCTTGCTGACCGCTTTCTCACCCATCCCGCTGCTGGTATACCGGTATTTCTTTGCGTTATGGCCTTCATTTTCTGGATAACCTTCGGGGTTGTAGGGAACATCCTCACCTCACTCTTTGAAAATCTTACGGTCATCCCTCTCAACCGGCTCCTTGAACTTATAACTTTAAAATACGGATTTCCGGCAATGCTTAGTTCCTTTCTCTCGGACTGCATTCTCGCAGGAGTCGGGGCTGTCGTATCATTCCTGCCGCGGATAACTCTTCTTTTCATACTTCTGTCGCTAATCGAGGACAGCGGGTATATGTCACGAGCCGCCTTTATAATGGACGCGCCCCTGCGCCTGGCAGGGCTCTCCGGACGTGCTTTCGTTCCGATTCTCCTAGGCTTCGGCTGCAGTGTAACCGCAATCATGTCAACCCGGACGCTCGGAGACAAAGGTGAGCGCCGGCGGTGCATCCTTTTTTTACCCCTTATCTCCTGCTCAGCCCGCACACCAATATATTCAGTCATAGCGTCGGTGTTTTTCCCGAAAGCCGGCTGGATTGCCGTTCTTTGTATTTACCTTGCCGGAATCATTATATTCCTCGTCTGCTCTGGCATCATGCGAAGTGCCTCTCATTATGAAGTTCCTATGTTCATCACTGAGCTGCCACGCTACCGGGTTCCCCGGATTCGGGTAACACTCCCGGCAGCGGCTGGCCGGGCAAAGGAATTTCTCATCCGTGCGGGGGGGATTATCTTTATCTCAACATCTGTTATCTGGCTGCTCTCCTCACTTACTCCCCACCTGACCCTTGCCGCTGTGCCCGATGATAGCATCTTAGCCATGCTTGCCGGATTTATCGCCCCCGTCTTCTCACCTCTCGGCTTTGGCAACTGGAAAGCAGCCTCGGCACTTATCTGCGGAATTGGCGCAAAGGAGGGGGTACTGTCGGCGCTCGGGGTGCTGACCGGCGGGAATCCGGCATTAACTCTTGCCGGATCCGGAATTTTCTCTCCCGCATCTGCCCTCTCCTTCATGGTTTTCTCGTCGATGTATCTCCCCTGTGCCGCAACGATCCCGGTCATGAGAAACGAATCCGGTTCAGCAAAACTGACCTTGGCCGGGATTGCGGTAATGTTCGGCTGCGCGTATGTCCTGTCCTTTATCATTTATATCTCTGCCAAAGCACTTGCATAACCCTCATCTTGAGTCTCAAACTCACTTGACTTTTATTTCCCGCTGCCTTATAATTAGCTTGATAAAACTGAAAGGCAGGCGCCACACGTGAAAAAAGCCGGACTGTTATTTTTGGTTATTGTTTTTCTGATCACTCTCCCGGTCCTGCCGGTATCAGCAGCGCCGTCAGTACTATCTGTAAAATGGAATTACGGATATGTCGGCTCAATGGGCAATGCACTTGGATATGAAAATGCGCTCGGCTCACTCGGGAGCCAAACCACCACATACCGCCACACCGACGTTGTCCGCATTGAGAAAGCCGGAACAACCATCTGGTTCACTGAAAAAGGATCTGGCAGCGGCGGTTATTGCGCACGGACAGGTTATTCTGTTTCATCCTGGAAAGAAGTTGACGGAACTTTTGTCGTAGACACCGAAGGCGCCAACTACCCCGGCACAGAAGGCGTCTCGATCGGAATCGCCGAACGCTCCGGCGACACGGTTACATACACATACACGACAAGCAAGGATAACGAATACCTGCGCTTCTGCTTCTGTATCACAAACGATCAGGACTCCTCCGGAAACGTTGTGTTCCCGACCGTTTATTACGAATATACCGGGCTCCCAGGCAGCTTTTCCGAACAGTGCGCCGCCGACAGTAAAGAGACATATTTCATGCCCGATCACACCGTGACGGGATTTACCTGGTTCCCGGGATATGTCGGCTCAATCTTTAACGACATTTACTATATCAATGAAATCCGTCCCTATTATACAACATACAACTACTCTGGTATAATAACGGTTCCGAAAGCCGGCACCACGATTAGCATCACCGACAACACATTCCCATTCGCCGATGCCACCGTCTGGGTGATATCCTCCTGGAACGCGGCAGGCGAAACCTTTACGCTTGACACATCTGGCGCTAACTTTTCAATCAACGATGCGGCCATCCTTGCCGACACCAACGGGCTCAACACCTACACCTACACCACAGAACGCGACAACGAGCACCTCCGCCTCTGCCTTCGCACCGACGGGGCGGGCACTCTCCCGCAAGTCAGATGGGACGCTCCAGAGGGGACATACAATGCAGACGGAAAATTAAAAACCGGTAAAAACGAAGATGAAAAAACACCTTCGGTTGTGGTCGTTACCGAATCATCCGGGGTTGAGACAACCGGTGGCAGTTCTAACGCGGGGTCAAGCAATATTACCCGTATATCAATTCTTTGCTTCACCGGCACAGCATATTTCGCAGGCTTTGTGATTTTCAAACGCCCGGAGAAAAATACGCAGAACAGGATAAAGTAAAAATGAAAAAAAATAAATCAGATACGGGAATTTCATTAAAAATCGGAAGCTATAATATAAAAACCGGCGCCATGGTCAAATACGATATGACGATCATAGCTGACGATATAACATCGCTCGGACTTGATATTGTTGGGTTTCAGGAAATCGACCAATTCACCACCCGCTCGGGCGGAATCGACACGGTAAAACTGCTCTGCGATGCGACAGGATTTAAATACGGCAAATTCACCCGAGCCATCGACTATAAGGGTGGTCAGTACGGCACGGCTATACTCAGCCGTTATCCAATAATGTCATTTGAGGTGATACAACTCGACGCCGGCAGCTGTGAAGGCCGCTCAGTCGGTCACGTCGTCATCGATGTAAACGGAGTAAATATTGATTTTTTCAACACTCACCTCTCGTATGAATCAGTTGAACTGCGCTCCGGACAATTCAGTCAGCTTGCCGGTCTGCTTAAGAAATGTGGCACTTTCATCCTGACCGGCGATTTCAATACCGAGGTGATGTCCGAGTTTACTGTGATTGAAAATTCCTTTACTGTCAACAATAAAACATTACCCACCTTCCCGTCTACCGGAAAAGGAATCGACAATATAGTCCTTTCAAAAGACTGGAATGTCGTCTCATATGGAATGGGGCCTGACGGTCACTCTGACCACAACATGCTCTGGTCAGAAATAAAGTATGTAAAATAATAAAAAGCAACCTCCGCAAGGGGGTTGTTTTTATAAAGCGTATTCCTTAAATCCATCCGGCGTCAGATATACCGCGCTCCTGAATCCGCATTCCTTCGCCAGTTCCGCCATCTCCGGAAACATGAAACCGAGCGAGCTGCTGTCGTGCGCGTCGCTTGAGAGGATTATTTCGCAACCCATATCCCTGAGCGATTTGAGTAAAAATTTTGACGGATATACACGGCTGCGGTATTTTTTTCGCATCACACCTGAGTTCATTTCAAAAACCCTGCAGCCAGCAGCCGTGTTTTTAAGCGACTCATATGCAATACCCTGATATTCCCGGCTTTCCTCGTCAAAAAAACGGTTCCCCTCGTTGTATTTAGTTACAATGTCGAAATGCGCAATGAAATCGCAGCCTGACACGCGCGGAATCTCAGCGGCAAGCTCGTAGTAGGCGCGTATATACTTCATCCAGTCTCCGCCGTAATAATCCCTGACACAATCCCCGACAATGTCGGCGGAAACATCTACAGCGACAGCCTCCCCGCCCACCCTGATATAGTGCACTGCACCGATGATATAATCGTAACCGGTTGCCTTCTCCGACCATACATCCTGCTCGATTCCAATGTAAATCCCGATTTTCCCGCGGTAAGCTTCTTTCAGGCGCATCATCTCGGCTTTATATAGTCCGGCCGCCTCGGATGCCATTCCGAACCCGCCGTCAAACGGGGTGTACGAGTGTGACGATATACCGAGCGATCCGTATCCGCGTGACAGCGCGGCGTCAACCATCTCACTGCATGAGTTTTTGCCGTCGCAGAATTTTGTATGAGCGTGATAATCGCCTAAAACAATCATCAGGACATTTTCTCCTGTTTAATTTTCTTGTCTATCACATGCCTTGAAGCCAGCTCGGCGCGTACATCATCAGGCGAAATGCCCATTTCGACCATCATGACCATGACGTGATAAGTAAGGTCTGCAATCTCATATATTGCTTCCTTTTTGTCTCCGCCTTTGCCGGCTATTATTACCTCGGTCGACTCCTCGCCGACTTTCTTTAAAATTTTGTCTATTCCCTTCTCAAAGAGGTATGTTGTGTAGGAACCTTCTTTTTTCTCAGTCTTGCGGCCATTTATCAGCTCATAGAGACTGTCGAGTGAAAATTCCCCGTTTGCGGTTTTCTCATTTTCATACACCACTTCATTGAAGCAGGAGTCTGTCCCGAGATGGCAGGCCGGACCATCCTTCTTCACGAAAACAGTCAGCGCGTCACGGTCGCAGTCGGTTATAATTTTCACGATATGCTGCACGTTGCCCGAATGCTCGCCCTTGCGCCAGAGAACCTGGCGCGAACGCGACCAGAAGCAGGTGCGGCCTTCCTCAAGACTGATTTTAAGGCTCTCGCGGTTCATATATGCTACGGTGAGCACCTTTTTGCTCCCGCAGTCAACTACTATGGCAGGAATAAGTCCTTTTTCATCAAATTTAAGCGTTTCTATATCAAACATAGTCATCCTCACGGTTATAATCTCATTAAAATACTGTCTTTTGCAAGCTCGGATTTCAGTGCTTTGATGTCTATTTCCCCAAAATGAAATACAGATGCCGCCAGCCCTGCGTCAACCTTCGGCAATTTTCTGAAGAGTACCTTAAAATCTTCTACACAGCCCGCACCGCCCGAAGCTATCACCGGCACGTCCACCGCCTCACAGACAGCAGCAAGCATCTCAAGATCAAATCCTCTCTTCACCCCGTCGGTGTCTATGCTGTTGACCACAATCTCGCCTGCGCCGTTACCCACGCCGCGGCGCAGCCACTCTATGGCCTCAAGCCCGGTGTCATCCCGCCCGCCTCGCGCAAAAACACGGAAGACACCACCGACACGCTTTATGTCGGCTGAGAGCACCACACACTGGCTGCCATAGCGCTTGGCCGCCTCGTAAACAAGATCTGGATTCTTTATCGCGCCCGAGTTGACGCTGACCTTATCGGCACCGCATTTAAGCACCCGGTCAAAGTCGGCAACGGAATTGATTCCTCCTCCTACCGTCAGGGGTATGAAGACCCGGCGTGCGCTCTCGGCAAGAATATCGGTAAATATCGCTCTTCCCTCGGCAGAGGCGGTGATATCGTAGAAAACCAGTTCATCGGCTCCCGATTCGCTGTAAAATTCGGCAAGGCTCACAGGTGAGGAGACATCGCGTAGCCCAAGGAAATTTGTTCCTTTAACCACTCTCCCGTCGCGCACGTCAAGGCATGGAATTATTCGTTTAGTGATCATCTTGCCGCCTCCAGTGCATCTTTCAAATTAATATCACCGGTGTAGAGAGCTCGGCCTATTATAGCTCCATAAATCCCCATCTCAGACAGCGCCTTAACATCGTCAAGCGTGCTCACGCCTCCCGACGCCACAATGTTCATACCGTACTTTTCCGACAACTCACGGTAAAGCGCGCGGTTGGTGCCCCGCATCGCGCCGTCCTTTGAAATATCGGTGCAGATAATTGTTTTTACTCCGATGCTCTGAAGCCGATCGCAAAAGTCATAACAACCCTCCCGGCTCGTCTCGCGCCATCCCCGCACCGCTACCATGCCATCCTTCACATCGACGCCGACTGCTACCCTCTCGCCGAACTCACGCACAACCGAGGTGAGAAACCCAAAGTCGTCAACCGCCGCCGTCCCGAGAATCACACGGTGTGCCCCGGCTGAAAGATACTTTTCAATAACCTCGCGCGAACGGACCCCTCCGCCTACCTCGGCTTTGAGATTGCCTGCTTCAATTATCGCCTTGACTGTATCAAAGTTTGCTGTTGTACCATATTTTGCGCCCTCAAGGTCGACTATATGTATATATTCAGCCCCGGACATGGCAAAGCTTTTCGCGACTGAAACCGGATTGTCACTGTAAACAGTCATACGGTTATAATCTCCGTAAAGAAGCCGAACAGCTTTTTTTTCGTATAAATCAATCGCAGGGAAAATATTCATCAGCCCTTCCCCCCAATCTCACAGAAGGCACGCAGGATGTTAAGCCCTATCGAGCCGCTCTTCTCAGGGTGGAATTGGGTACCGTAGACGTTTCCCGCTTGGTTCTCAACCGACGCTGTCAGAAGCGCGCCATACTCAGTATACGCGCTGACAAATTCTGCGCAATCAGCACCTTGAAATGAGTGAACGAAGTAAACGCACTCTCCCTCCCCGGTGTATTTATAAATTCGGCTTTTTGGTCTGTCCCCCGGAAAAATAAGCCGGTTCCAGCCGATGTGCGGAACTTTAAGACTATTTCCTATAACCTCACGTATCGGTTTCACACAACCCTTTATGAGCCCTAACCCCGTGTGCTCGCCGAACTCATAACTCTTTTGGAAGAGCATTTGCATCCCAAGGCAGATGCCGAGTAGTGGTTTACCACTATTTGCTTCGTTGATTATGACTTTATCGAGCCCTGACGCCCTGAGCTTTTCGGCAGCGTCACCGAAAGCTCCGACGCCGGGCAGTATTATTCTGTCAGAGCGGCGTATCACTTCCTGATCTCCCGTCACTATCGCCTCTTCTCCGATAAAACGCAGCGACGAGGAAAGCGAAAAGAGATTTCCGACGCCGTAATCAATAATTGCTGTCATTAATTGAACCTTTCAGCTTATTTTATAACACGCCTTTGCTCGACGGCACCGCACCGCCGGCGGTGGGATCAATTGCCGCCGCTTGTTTAAGCGCACGGGCGAAAGCTTTGAACGCGCCCTCGATTATGTGGTGAGTGTTGTTTCCAGCCAGGGCACGTATATGCAGCGTCACGCCGGCGCGGCGCGCGAAGGCTGTAAAAAACTCCTCAACAAGTTCAGTGTCGAAGTCCCCGACCCGCGGATTCATCCCCGGCAGGTCGATAACCGACATACCTCTTCCGGATATATCAACCGCAGCGAGTATCAGTGCTTCGTCCATCGGCAGTATTATGCTGCCGTAGCGGAAAATTCCTGCCTTATCCCCGATCGCCCCGGCAAACGCGTCGCCCAGAGAAATTCCGATATCTTCAACCGTGTGGTGATAATCCACCTCTGTGTCCCCCCGGCAGACTACAGTGAAACCGAAACCGCTGTGAGATGCGAAAAGAGTCAGCATATGGTCGAAAAATCCGCAGCCCGAGCTGACTGTTGTGCTTTCACCTCCGTCAAGACAAAGGGTTAGTTTTATATCTGTTTCCTTTGTCGCGCGGCTGATCTCGCTTTTTCTCATTTTCCCGCTCCTTTTTCTATTAATATTTCCTTCACTGCCGAGATGAAAGCGTCCATCTGCTCATCGGTACCTACTGTGATACGGTTGAAGTCTGCGATCCTCGGCGCGTAAAAATGCCGGATGAGGATTCCGCGGCGCTTCAGCTTCTCATAAAGCTCGGCGCCTGTGATTTTGCTGCTTTTGGCAAACAGAAAATTTGTTTTTGTATCTGTTACCGAAAAGCCGAGAGATTCAAGCGCGGCTCTTATTCTTTCACGAGTCGCAGCGATAATCTGGCAGTTCGCGTTGTAATAACCTTCATCCTCTATTGCCGCAGTCCCGGCTAAAAGGGTCATCCGGTTGATGCTGTACGCGTTGAAGGAATATTTTACCTTGTGGAGATATTTTATAAGCACCAGCGAGCCGATGCCCATCCCAAGTCGCGCCCCGGCGAGCGAGTGTGATTTTGAAAATGTCCGCGTGACAAGCAGGTTTTCATACTTCCCAACAAGTTTAACGCAGCTCTCCCCTCCGAATGCAATATATGCCTCGTCGATTATCACGACATTCCCGGGGTTGCTTTTTACAATCATTTCAATATCCGAAACCGGCAGACAAAGTCCCGTCGGCGCGTTCGGGTTGGCGATAATTACGTTTTGTCTGACGCCGCAATAATCCCGCGGATTGACCGAAAAGTCATCACCGACCGGGATTTTTCTGTAAGGTATACCGTACATCTCGCAGAGCACCGGGTAAAGCCCATACGTTATATCGGGAAAAACCAGCCCCCGCGACCCGTCGCAGAAGGCAAGGAGAGCAAAATTCAGTATTTCGTCCGAACCGTTCGTGAAAATCAGGTTTTCATCTTTCACACCGTAAGTCGCCGACACCGCCGCAGCGAGAGAGGCGCAGGTAGGATCAGGGTAAAGATTAAAGCGGGCTTCCTCGCCAGAAAGGCGAGCCGTGACCAGCGGCGAGGGAGGAAACGGCGACTCGTTTGTATTCAGTTTTATATACTTCATGTCGCGGGGCTGCTCGCCGGGAACATAGGCGTCAAGTGCGGCGACGCGGTCGTTTGCATACTGTATCATTTTTTATTTTCTTTCCTATACTCACTGCGTATTGTCACACTGCGGGCGTGCGCGCGGAGCTCTTCGCGCTCAGCGAATTTTTCAATATCTCCGGCGGCAGCTTCGAGGGCTCCGGCGGAGTAATATGTGTATGAAGACTTTTTTACAAAATCATCCACCGAGAGCGGACTTGAAAACCTTGAAGTTCCTCCGGTCGGCAGCGTGTGGTTGGGCCCGGCATAATAGTCGCCCAGCGCCTCCGGGCTGCTCTTTCCCAGGAAGACCGACCCGGCGTTTTTAATTTCAGGCAGAAATTTCATCGGTTCATCGATACATACTTCAAGATGTTCAGGCGCGATGCGGTTTGAAATTTCAATTGCATCATTTATGTTGTCGGTTATGATAATCTTACCGTTATTGTCTATTGACTCGCGTGCGATGTCCCGCCGCGGCAGAAGCGGAATCTGTTTTTCAAGCTCGGCGGAAACAGCCCCTGCCAGCTCAGCACTGTCTGTGACGAGTACCGCCGAGGCCATCCTGTCATGCTCAGCCTGTGAAAGCATATCTGCGGCAACATATGCCGGATTGCAGCTCCCGTCTGCTATTATGAGTATCTCACTCGGCCCGGCGATCATGTCGATAGATACTTTGCCAAAAACCTGTCGCTTCGCCTCGGCGACATAAGCGTTCCCAGGGCCAACAATTTTATATACTTCCGGGATTGTTTCGGTTCCGTATGCCATCGCGGCGATCGCCTGGGCGCCGCCAACTGCAAACACCCGGTCAACCCCGGCGACAGGCGCCGCGGCGAGCACTGCAGGATTAACTTTACCGTCCTTCCCACAAGGGGTGCACATGATAACGCTCGGACAGCCGGCAAGTTTGGCCGGAATGACGTCCATCAGAACTGTCGACGCCAGAGGGGCCGTGCCCCCGGGGACATAAACGCCGACTTTCTCAATTGGCGTTATCTTCTGACCGAGTATTATGCCGTCCTTCTCAATGCGGAAACCATCACGAAGCTGCATTCTGTGAAACGTGCGGATATTCCCAGCAGCCCGTTCAAGAATCCCCATAAATTCTTTGCCGACCGAAACGGCGGCACTGTTTATTTCATCCCGGCTTACCTCAAGTGAAGCGAGCTTCACCCTGTCGAACTTCTCACAGAACTCATAAATCGCCGCGTCGCCCTTTTCTCTCACCGCAGCGATAATCCCGGCGACGACATCAGCGATATCATTTTTTTGCTCTCTCCTGGCGAAAATCTCACTGTCAGGCGCGTCTTTGAACCTGAAAATTTTAATCATTACATTTACCCCTGTTTTGCGGTACGCCCCATGCCCAGCCGCCGGGTCAGTTCGTTAATCTGCGTATTCTTGAACCTGAAACTGACTTTATTGGCAATCAGCATCGCGCTTATGCTCACTATCTCTTTTTTTACTTCAAGATTGTTCTCGCGCAGCGTCGTCCCGGTTTCGACTATGTCGACAATTACGTCCGAAAGCCCAAGCAGCGGTGCAAGCTCAATCGAACCGTTAAGTTTTATTATATCAATGTCCCGTCCCTGGCCCAGGTAATATTTCCTTGAAATGTTCGGATATTTTGTCGCGACCCTGAGCGTCCGCCCGGCGTCATCTTCAAAATCACGCATTGCTGCGACAGCCATGCGGCATTTGCCGATTCCAAGATCGAGCAGTTCGTAGACGTCGTGCTCCCCCTCAAGGAGAATATCCCGGCCGGCAACGCCGATATCGGCTGCCCCGCGTTCGGTGTATATCGCCACATCAGACGGCTTCACCCAGAAATAGCGCACTCCCATTTCGGCATCTTCGAATACAAGTTTCCTGGTATCGCTCAGCACGCCGGCGCAGCCGTAACCCGCATCCTCAAATATTTTATACGCGCTCTCGCCGAGTCTCCCCTTGGGCAGCGCTATGTTAAGCATTGTGCTCACTTATTTCCCCTCCGGCCTGACATCTTCGATTTTTACGACCTCGTGGCAGCGCGGCAGGTTTTCAGTCAGCACGCTGACCGCCATCACGCTTTTACCGCATCCGGTCAGTTTTTCCACCGCCCGGGCAACGCTGACACCGTCCGCCTGACCGGTTATGAGAATAACATCGACGTCATATTCTCTTTTTGCCTCGGGCAAGGCTTCAAGCTGGTCAAGATAAATTGCAAACCCGACCGCGCCGCCCGGCTTCCCGAATTTAGTCAGGAGGCTGTCGTACCGGCCGCCCGAGAGCACCGCGAAGGGAATTTCCTCGATGTAGCCGCAGAATGTAACACCGTTATAATACTTCATGTCGCCTGTGTGCGAGATGTCAAGGTTAACGCGCCCGGCGCAGCCCATCGCCTCAAGAATTCCGTATATTCCGCGTATCTCAGCGAGGGCTGCGTCGGTTTTTTCACCGACAGACAACTCCTCAAGCTGCGGCATCGCAGCCTCATACCGCCCATATACACCTGTAAGTCCGGCGAGTTTTGCGGTTATTTCGGGCGAAACGCCTGCCGCGGCGCAGATATTCCGCACACCTGCCGCATTCCGTCCCCCGATGTTTTTCATAAGCTCGCCACGTGCACCGCCAAAAATGCCGGCCGCATCGGCAAGCCCCCCGATAAACCCCATATGCGAGATGTCGAGTATATAATTATCGCTGATTTTTGCCAAACTCTTCGCGGCGAGAGCGATAACCTCGCCGGTCTGGTATATACCCACATCTCCGATGCACTCAAGGCCGAGCTGCATTATTTCTTTAAATTCCGAGGTTCCCTTATTTGTTCTGTATACGTTTTCAAGGTAAAAGACCTTTTCCTGCCGCTCACCCTCGCAGGACGCGTTCTTGACGATCGAAAGCGTCACGTCTGGTTTTAAGGCCATCAGCTTTCCGTTTCGCTCGGTAAAGGTGATTATATTTTCACTTACTAAAAAATCCTTGTTCGCAGCATAGAGGTCGTATTCCTCAAACCTGCTCATTTTATATTGACTGTACCCGTATCGTGAATAAATTTCGCGGCAGACGGCACTGACCTCTTCGGCCTTGCTGAAATATCTGTTTTTTTCTTGCATGACTGCTCCTTCGGGGGATTTAAATATCATTTAACGTCCGGACAGTGTTTATCTGTCCCCGCTGCGTATATGCAGCCCGATCATGAGGATATTTTAACACGCATTAAAGGATTTGTCAATGCTTTATCTAGATAAAGCGGTAAAGTAATAAATTATTTTTCTTGTGCAGGTTTAATAAAATAAATATTTCACTCTGACAAAGAAAGAGGATATTTCAGGCGCTGCCACATGCAGTCGCCTTATTTTATCCCCAGTATCTCCTTTATCCTTGCCAGATTGATACCGTCGACCGGAGCTTTTTCATAATACCTGTGCTTCGAATAGCAGGAAAAAAGCTCCCCCTCAGTCTCGTTTGCGGTATTCTTCCTCGCTATCTCGTCGGGAGTCTCTGCCGCTCGGATATCCCTGCCCTCGTCAATCTTCCCCTCTATCATCCTCCCGTAGAGGTATCTCAGCCGCTGCATGTCATCCTCAAGCTGGCGCCACTTTACACGCTTACGCACAGGCTTTTTCCCCGCCCGCATATTAAGAAAATCGAACGAAACCGTAGTCCACCCTGAGAGTATATTGCCCCGGATGCGCCGGGCGCCGATTTTCTCCAGCAGCAGAATAAGCTGCCTTGCAAGCTTCATATATCCAAGCCGGATCAGTTCCTTTATTTTCCGCTTGTACTTCAGCCACAGCTGCTTTAACGACCATATAAACGCGGCAAGAACACAAAGGCTGAAAAACGCTGTCAGCCAGTGAAGCAGTACATTATTCGAGTTTACATTTCCCCGGAACAACTCAAGGATGATGATAACGCATAACAGCTGTGCAGAAATAAATTCCTCGCGGTATTTCCTGATGAAATCCAAAGCATTTTTCATCGCCGTGCACCTCCGGCATTGAATTTCACAAAGCTTATACTGAGCCCGCGTCCGAGTTCCGCCACCGTCCGGCAGAGCTGCTCGCCGGCATACGGCGTAACAATATATATATCAATATTCCGCTCAATCAGGGGGATGCGGTTTAATAGCATTGCGTTGAAGGAATAATCCCGCCGCTTGTAGGCTGTTATCTCAGCAAATGACTCAAGTATCTGCTTTATTTGCTGACTTCCGAGCCCCGGTTCCCTGCAAATGAATTTCTGCCCGCCAGCCGCCGCATTTGCCGCAAATCCCACTTTTCCGCCGCTCGTCACTGTTTCGCCAAAAATGTAGCAGGCTGCACGCAGCCCTTCCTCAACCAGATTTTCGCTGTCCCCCGGTGCCAGGCACACCTCGGGATAAGGAGTGAGGTCGAGGAATATCATAGAGCCATAATCGCGCGAACTGTCAAATGAATTGCTGACTAGTTTCAGAGTTCCTCCCGCAGCGACCTTTGCCGTTGCTTTGAAATTGATGCTGCGCATCGGATCCCCGAACCGGTAATCCCTTACCCCAGAAATGAAAAACGGATCCTCCACAAAACGCCGAGATGAAATACTCTCTCCCGCGCGAAGCAGGTCGGGCTCCATATCTGCCCAGGCGTCGAAACAGCTTGGATAAACGTATAAATCAGCGGGAACAGAGTAATCGAACTGATTTTTATGGTATTTCACAGCAGCGGTTTCGAGCCGGTAATGATCGCGCTTAACTGCCTTTACTTTATGTACTTTTCTCACTGCTGTATGCGGTAGAACGCTGAAAATACTTGTTAGTTTCATGTACCCCTTACATACAAGCCTGTCTATTACAAGGCCTTCGGGTACATAAAAATTGAGCCGCACGAGAAAAAGGGGGAACGAGCTGTCGTTGTGCACTTCTTCGATAAGTTCCAACTCTCCCCCCTCGAAAACGCCGTCGGTTGAAAAATGCCGGCTGTATTCAAGGTGCGAAAGTGTTGAAATTTTTAACGCCACATAACCGATGCGAACCGCCGCGGCTAACAAAGAAACTAAAATGAATACCAAAAAATAAACCGAGGTGATGATCTGCAGAACAAATTCGATAACAGCGTTCAAAATTCCCTGCATATTCATCACCTCCGGTTAAAATTATTATGCTTCCGTATATCTTTCACGGTTTACATAAATCTTATCGGCCAAGCATATTAATAAAAGTTTTTGAGGGGAACTTTTTTCAAAAAGTTCCCCGGCGTATGTCCGTTTTATCTGGCAAAATCAATATCCTCGCTCGGCACCGGCAGCGTCGCGAGAATTTCATCTATCAGGCTTTCACCCTGTTTCCTGTCTCTGAGGAAGCTGTTATTGAATATAATCCGGTGAGAAAGCACTGGACGAGCCGCGCGCTTGACATCGTCAGGCAGGACGTAAACCCTGCCGGAGAGTGCGGCAAATCCCTGTGCAACCTTTAAAAGATGAATCAGTGCGCGCGGACTCGCCCCGAGCACCACGCCGCCACGGCACCGCGTCAGCTCGCATAACGATGCTGCATAACCGATTACGTCACGGTGAATATAAACCCGCTTAAGCTCCTCAGCCGCCGCGCGGATGTCCTCCGCCACAGCGCTTTCCCCTGATAAAACTGCCGGCCTTATTTTACGCTCAATCATCTCGATACTTTCCTCGTGCGTCGGGTACCCCATTGCAGTCTTGACGAGGAAACGGTCAAGCTGCGCCTCAGGGAGTTCGAATGTCCCCCGCGATTCCACCGGGTTCTGGGTTGCGATCACCATAAATGGATCGCTGAGACGGTATGTAGTCCCGTCGACGGTGACTTGCCTCTCCTCCATGCACTCGAGGAGTCCCGCCTGGGTTTTCGGCATAGCGCGGTTGATCTCGTCGGCAAGCAGGATGTTTGTGAACACCGGGCCCTTAACGAACCGGAATTCCGATAGTTTCATGTCAAAAAAGTTGATACCGGTAAGGTCGGATGGCAGCATATCTGGGACACACTGAACCCGCCGGAAGTCAAGCGTAAGCGCTGACGCAAATGTTTTCGCCAGCATGGTTTTTCCGGTTCCCGGCACGTCGTCGAGCAGCATATGTCCGCCGGCAAGCAGCGTAATCAAAGCGAGATCAGTGACCTCGTTCCGGCCTATAATCTCAAGGCTGACCCGTCTTCTGACAATATCTGCGATTTTCTCTATATATCCCGACATATATCCTGTCTCCTTCGCGTCCAAAAATTGAAGACTACGGGAATTCAGCTTAACTCAACCTACACCTTAAAATATTGTTTTATCGCCTCTGCACTTGCCGCAATGCTGCCCTGGATCATCTCGGGAGTGCCGCCGCCGCGGCCGGCGAGAGCTTTGTTTATATCCTTCGACGCCGCCCTGAGGTCGACGCTTTTGCTCCCGATGATATATTTGTATCCTGTCGTATCGTTTCCTGAGAAGGCAGCGCAGACGCCCTGGCATTTCTGAACGCAGAGATTGACGAGCAGTCGCAGTCCGTCGGCGTCCACATCCTCAAAAAGACAGATGTTCCCGGACGTCTCAGTGACTTCCGCCGCACGGTATGCAAGGAGTTTTCGGCGCAATTCACCGCACTCGCCGCGCAGCTTGCCGTTGTCATCATAAAGCCGCGCCACGGCTTCCGCCGTTTCAAGTTGCTTTACCGATAATAGCGCCGATATCTTAGCCGTGATTTCATATCGGCGATGGTAATCCTCGAGCGCGTCCATACCCGAAAGAATGTGGATTCTGACACCGCCCTTGTATTTCATAAAGTCGAGAATTTTAATGATTCCGACCTCCCCGGTGCTGCCAAGGTGCGGAGCGCAGCAGGCACAACGGTCAAACCCTTCTATCTCAACAATCCTTACCTGTCCTTCAAGTGCCTTCTTACTGCGGAATTCGAGCGTCTTCAGCTCCTCAGCCGACGGAAAGCTGATATTAATTTTTCGGTTAGCCGTTACCGCTTCGTTTGCCAGCTTCTCGATTTCAATAAGCTGCGACCGGTCAAGCAGACCGTCGAAGTCTATCGTTATATCATCAGCCCCCATATGGAAACCGACGTTGTTGTAACCGTACATACGGTTGACTATACCCGAGACAATATGCTCCCCGCCGTGGTTCTGCATCCGTCTGAACCTCACCGGCCAGTTTATCATGCAATGATAATTCTCTCCAACACACAGCGGGCGGTCGGTATAATGAAATATTTCCCCGTTCTTCTCGCGGACGTCAGCAACAGCTGCCTCCCCGATGAATCCGGTGTCGGCAAGCTGACCGCCGCCTTCGGGAAAGAATGCGGTTCTGTCAAGTATAACGGCGTATTTTCCGCCTTCGGCTGCTACGCAGCCGGTAACTATTGCTTCAAACTCCGACGCGTGTCCGTCGGTATAATAAATTTTTTTAGTTTCCATCATATTACCTGTTCATTATATGAAAATTCAGATCAGTTTTTGCAGCTTCGCCTTGTCCTTAATGATTATAACGCCACGGCCGAGCTCAACCGCTCCGTCTAATGCAAGCCGTCCCAGTGTGCGCGATACAACCTCGCGCGCTGTTCCGACACACTTCGCGATCTGCTCATGTGTCGCCCTGACTTTTGAGTTTCTCGTTCTGTCGGACTCTGTGCAGATATACGCGGCAATCCGCTTTTCGGCGCTGACAAGCAGCATGTTCTGCATGGTAATTACCACATCTGAAAAGTGTTTTACCATTAGCTGACGCAAAAAAGTCCCGGCACCCTGGCTGACCTTGCATATCTCGGTACAGACAGACGAATCGATTACCATAATCTCAGCATCTGTTTCTGCGTTAATATAAATAGGAAACCCTATATTTTCCATCATATATGAAGAGCCGAACAAACAGCAATCCCCTGGGAAAAGACGCAGCAGCACAAACTCGCGGCCTTCAGCGGTGATGGTATAGGCGTAAGCTCTCCCGCGGCGAAGGATGATGACCCCGAGGTCGCCGCTCCCGCTGAAAATCAGATCGTCTTTTTTATATATCAAACTGCGTGAACCCCCGAGAATAAGTGCTTTCGCTTCCTCACCAAGTTCATTCCAGAAGGGGAACTTCACTTCCATAAATTCATTGTTATTTTCGCTCATCAGGTTTTCTCCGTTGTCCGGTATTATAAAGAAATTACGGCGCTGACGCGCAGCAGACTTGCTTCCATATTAATTATACACGCTTTTTAATTCGTGTCAACACAACTACTGTTTTTTGGGTAAAGACTCTTTTAAAGAGAAGCCGGGGAGGAGCTTTTTTAAAAAAGTTCCTCCCCGGCGCATTCATGATTAATATTTATTTATCAAGATACCTTAAGGCTGCAAGTGCCGCGACGGCACCGTCTGCCGTTGCTGTGGTTATCTGCCTTACACGTTTGGCACGGCAGTCCCCGGCAACGAATACCCCCTCGGTCTTTGTCATGCAGTTCTCGTCAGAACTGAAATACCCCCCGTCGTTAAGCTCGGCGACGTTTTTAAAGGCCTCGTTCTCGGGCTGAAGTCCTATCGCAACGAAAACGCCGTCGACGTTCAGCTCAACTTTTTCGCCTTTGTCGTTGCGCACCCGGATACCCTTAAGCGTTTTATCACCGATTATGCTGTCTGCAACATATCCGTAGAGTACCTCAATATTTTTCTTTGCTTTAATCTGTTCGATAAGTTTTGCTTCACCGGTGAGGAACATAAGGTTCTGTACAACAGTCACCTTGACACAGCTCTCAGAGAGCATCAAAGCTTCCTGGAGCGCTGAGTTGCCTCCGCCTATCATTGCAACAGTCTTGTTTTTATAGAAGGCTCCGTCACAGACGGCGCAGAAAGATATTCCCTCTCCGATGAAGTCCTCCTCGCGTTCGATTCCCATGTGGCGGTGTTTACAGCCGATCGCAATAATCACCGCGCGACCCTTATATTCACCGTTACCGCCCTTGATTGTCTTCGTTCCGTCGGCGTTCTCAGTGATTCCGGTAACCTGATCAATTTCGACGTCAGCACCCTGGCCTAGCGCCTGCTCTACCATGGCGTCGGCAATTTCGTTGCCGCTGGCCGAAGCAAATCCAGGGTAATTTTCTATCTTTGGGGAATAAGTCATTTGTCCGCCGAACGCAGCCTTTTCTATGATGAGCACCGTTTTTCCGGCGCGCAGAGCGTATATTGCCGCGGTAAGCCCTGCGGGACCTCCCCCTATTATTATAAGATCATGCATTTCAGTACACAGCCTTTCTCAGTTATGTACTTATTATTTACCGTAAGCGTCGGCAAATGCCCTGATAGCTCCGGCTCCGGCAATTTTTTCGACAGTTTTACTGTCGTCGACCACAAGCGTCGGCGCCTGTTTTACACCGTATTTCTGTGTGAGGTCGGGATTTTCGTCGGCTATGATTTTCTCGAACGGCACTCCCGCCTTCTCGAGCAGTGTCACTGCAATTTTGCAGTTCGGGCAGGTACGGGTAGCAAAAAGCATAATTTTCTTCTCGCCGGCTGCCTGCGCGTTCTTTGCAGCTTCGAAATCCTTTCCGGTGTCACGCGGTGCCGAACGGTAATTTTCCTCACAAACCGGCGTTGTCGCCTCATGGTTCATCGCTCTATTGTGCTTGAGCACCGATGCGCCTATGCTGTATGCCTTTCTATCCTTGTATTCCTGTGTCTTTCCGTCGTTCCAGTTCTGAACCGGGCGATAATAGCCGGTTATCCGGCTGTAAATCTCTGTTTTTTCGCCACACTTCGGACAGGTTTTCTGCTCGCCGGCGAGATACCCGTGGTTTTTACAGACCGAGTAGGTCGGAGACATTGTATAGTAGGGCAGCCGATAGTTCTCGGCAATCTTGCGTACAAGGTTGGAGGCAGCTTTCCAGTCGGGCAGCTTCTCGCCGAGGAAGGCGTGGAAAACTGTGCCCGAGGTGTAAAGAGTCTGCAGTTCATCCTGTATGTCGAGCGCGGCAAAAATATCCTCGGTATATCCAACCGGCAGGTGAGAACTGTTGGTATAATAAGGCGTTCCGTTTTCGTTCGCAGTGACGATATCCGGATACTTTTCGATATCGTGCTTTGCGAACCGGTATGAGGTAGACTCAGCCGGGCTCGCCTCGAGATTGTAGAGGTCTCCATACTGTTCCTGATAATCGGCGAGACGGTTTCTCATGTGGTTCAGTACTTCCTTAGTGAACTCCTGCGTCTCCCTGTGGGTCATATCGGCGCGTATCCAGCTGGCGTTGAGCCCGGCTTCGTTCATGCCCACAAGACCAATGGTCGAGAAGTGGTTGCTGAAGGTCCCGAGGTAGCGTTTAGTATAGGGATAAAGCCCCTGCTCAAGGAGTTTTGTGATAACAGTGCGTTTTATTTTAAGCGAACGCGCAGATACATCCATCATGTGGTCGAGACGTTTAAAAAAGTCGTCTTTGTTCTCGGAGAGATAAGCAATCCTTGGCATGTTGATGGTTACCACACCGACAGAGCCGGTGCTCTCACCCGAGCCGAAGAACCCGCCCGATTTCTTGCGCAGTTCACGCAGATCAAGCCGCAGGCGGCAACACATAGAGCGCACATCGCTCGGTTCCATATCGGAATTTATATAATTCGAGAAATACGGAGTGCCGTACTTGGCAGTCATCTCAAAGAGAAGCTTGTTGTTCTCGGTCTCAGACCAATCGAAACTCTTGGTGATCGAATAGGTTGGAATCGGATACTGGAAACCGCGACCGTTAGCATCACCCTCGATCATGATCTCGATGAAGGCTTTGTTGACCATCTCCATCTCACGCACGCAGTCGCCGTATTTGAAATCGCATTCCTTCCCCCCCACAATGCAGTTAAGGTTTGCGAGGTCTGCAGGGACTGTCCAGTCGAGTGTGATGTTAGTAAAGGGTGCCTGTGTGCCCCAGCGAGACGGGGTGTTTACGCCGTAAACAAACGACTGGATGCACTGCTTGACTTCCTTGTACTTGAGGTTGTCAACCTTCACAAAGGGTGCGAGATATGTGTCAAACGACGAAAAAGCCTGCGCTCCGGCCCATTCGTTCTGCATGATGCCGAGAAAGTTGACCATCTGGTTGCAAAGTGTTGATAAATGAGACGCCGGAGACGAGGAAATTTTACCTGGAATTCCTCCGAGGCCCTCAGAAATCAGCTGTTTGAGAGACCAGCCGGCGCAGTAACCGGTGAGCATAGAGAGGTCGTGGATGTGTATATCGGCGTTCCGGTGTGCGTTTCCGATCTCATCGTCATAAACCTCCGAAAGCCAGTAGTTCGCCGTAATTGCTCCGGAGTTTGAAAGAATTAGACCTCCCACCGAGTATGTTACTGTGGAGTTTTCCTTGACGCGCCAGTCGGTTGCTTTGAGGTAGCCATCTACCACGTTCTTGTAGTCCAGCACAGTATTCGTCATGTTGCGCAGCTTTTCACGCTGACGGCGATAAAGAATGTATGCTTTCGCAACGTCGGCGTATCCTGCCTGGATGAGCACCGATTCAACGCTGTCCTGTATATCCTCAACCTCGATCTTGCCATCCTTGATCTTGGGCTCGAAGTCAGATGTGACCTTGAGCGCAAGAAAATCTATGACATTCGGGTTGTATTGCTTCTGTTGTGCCTCGAAGGCCTTTGTGATTGCCACACTGATTTTTTTAATGTCGAATTCCGCTAACTTTCCGTCTCTTTTGATTACCTGATACATTTTGTCCTCCCGTGTATAGTCTTTTTATATCCCCCGGAGTTCCGCTCCGGGAATGTATTTTTTTATTATTTCCAAGAATTCTGCCATCTTTTCGGGGCTGTGTCCTTCGGTCCCCTTTACGATAAGGTCCCCCGAGTCGACGAAGTTTTGTAATAAATACCGTTTTGCTCCGGCAAGCCATCGGCCGATTGAATTAAAATCCTCTTTTTCGTGAAAACTTTTAACAACCGTCGTCCGGAATTCGTAATCAACGGCTCCGCTCATAAGTATTGCCGCGCTCCTCTTAATCGTCTCGGTTTCAAAACCGGGAATTCCGACCGTTTCAGAATACTTTTCGAGTGAATTTTTAATATCCATCGCAACGTAATCAAGCATTCCGCTGCCTGTCAGCAAAGCAAGCATCCCAGGATTGGTCCCGTTCGTATCGAGCTTCACCGCATACCCGGTATTCCTTATCTTTTCTATAAATTCCGGCAGATCCGGGCGTAGTGTCGGCTCCCCGCCGGTTATGCAAATCCCATCAATCAGCCCACGCCGCTTCTTTAAAAATGCGAAGAACTCGCCCTCACCTATTTGTTCTGTTTCTCCGGGACGAAGCACAAGCGGCGCGTTGTGGCAATATGGACAGCGCAGATTGCAGCCGGCGAGAAAAACTGTTGCCGCAACCCTGCCCGGAAAATCCAGCAGCGTCAGCTTCGAGAGTCCGTTTATGATCATTTAAAAACCTCAGTACTACCAGCATATCAGGCTGATATTCAGCATTAGAGCACAACATCCACAAAAACACATTCCCTAAATGCTTATAATTAACTCTGTTTTTAAGGGAAAGTAAAGGTATTATAACATTTAAATTTATTATTTTTCTGTGACTAAATCACAATATATATGCACTTTTATATTCTTGGATACTATATATAGATGTCTTGTCGAAATTTTGGCTATTTCTGCCGATATATTGTAACTCGTTATATCCCTGTATTCAATAAGGGATTAGCCTCAACACTCGCATTCTCAGCTCTTGACTTTTACATGTAAACGTGATATCATAATAAAATAAATGTATAATGCAATAATATTATTTTCATGATGTTAACACTTATTCCACACAGCCGGTGTGCGGTTCCAACAAGAAAGGACTTAATTATATGAAGGATATTATCCGTGTTGCAGCTGCGGTTCCACGCGTTAAGCCCGGAAATGTCGATTTCAACCTTGCCGAAACGATAAAATATATCTGCATGGCCAAAGATGCGCAGGTAAGGATGCTTGTCCTGCCCGAACTCGGCATAACGGGTTACACCTGCGGTGATCTGTTTTTTAACGATATACTCACCACAGCTGCTCTCGATGCGGTGATGTCGCTTGAAAAAGAGGCAGACGGCATCGCATTTGCGGTCGGCGCCCCCCTGAACGTAGGCGGCCAGCTCTGCAACTGTGCGTTTTTCTTCGCAAATAAGCATCTTCTTGGCGTTGTTCCGAAAATGTTCCTGCCTAACAACAGTGAATTTACCGAAAAACGCTGGTTCAAGCCTGGCTATGAAGCCGGAGTCGACTTCGTCACCATCGGTGGAAAGAATGTTCCCTTCGGACCCGGCCTTATTTTTGACGGTGAAGACGGCAACTCGGTCGGTATTGAAATCTGCGAGGACTTCTGGACTCCCATACCGCCCAGCACCTATTTAGCAATGGGCGGCGCAAATATCATCCTCAATCTCTCGGCCTCCACAGCAGCCGCCGGCAAGCGCGAATACCGTAGCTCGCTCGTTGTGGGGCAGTCAGCCCGGCTTATGACGCTTTATGTCTACGCCTCCTGCAGTTCCGAGGAAGCGGTATCAGACTGCATCTTCTCGGGGCATTCACTCATCGCCTCAGGCGGTATACTCCTCAATGAAAATAAAAACTTTGTTGACAGCGGATATATCATAACCGCCGACTCCGATCTTGGATGCGGCAAGGCTGACAGACTCAAGACCAACCGCTTCCGCGACTCTGTGTTTTATAATAAAGTCTCTGAAAATGTACGGCACATCCGCGAGGTGGGGCTGCGCTTTACCTGCGATAATCCTCCGGCCGACCAGCTTAAGCTAAACCGGTACCCCTTTATCCCAGAGAATCCTTCCGCTCTCTCTGAACGTGCATCTCAGCTTTACGAAATGCAGGCTGCGGCACTTGCCCGGCGGCTTGAAGTAACCGGCTGCCGCCCTGTCGTCGGTGTCTCGGGCGGTCTTGACTCTACCCTTGCGTTGCTTGTCTCTGTCAGAGCCGTCGAACGGCTCGGCAGACCCAGAACCGACGTACTCGGCATAACAATGCCCTGCTTTGGTACAAGCGGAGCGACTTTTTCGAATTCCCTTGATATAATGAACGGTCTCGGCATCGAGACCAGGACTATAAAAATAGCCGACAGTGTTCGTCAGCACTTTGCCGACATCGGCCAGCCCGAAAACCTCTATGACACCACCTACGAAAACGCCCAGGCGCGTGAACGCACACAGGTGCTCATGGATGTGGCTAACATGGTCAGGGGACTCGTAGTCGGAACCGGCGACCTTTCCGAGCTGGCGCTCGGCTGGTGCACCTACAACGGCGACCACATGAGTATGTACGGCGTCAACGCCTCAATTCCGAAAACCCTCATCCGTCAGATGGTCAAAGCTCTCGCTGAATCGGGACGCTTCCCCGCCGTTAAAGACGCACTTTTAAAAGTAGTCGCCCAGCCAATCAGCCCGGAACTACTCCCCCCCGACGCCAAGAGCGGTGTTATCGCCCAGAAGACCGAGGACATCGTCGGCCCCTATGAGCTTCACGATTTCTTCCTCTTCTATCTGGTTCGCTTCGGCTTCAGCCCGTCAAAAATTTATGAACTTGCACGCCTTGCTTTCAAGGGCGACTTCTCCGACGAAACAATAAAGAAGTGGCTCGCGATCTTCTTCCGTCGCTTCTTTGCCTCCCAGTTTAAGAGAAGCTGTTCGCCCGACAGCGTCATGCTCGGCTCGGTCTTCCTATCGCCCCGCGGCGGCTGGAACGTCCCGTCCGACGCCGACGGAATACTGTGGCGCAGAGAAATTGAAAAGCTATAAGATTACGAAGCAGGGGCGCTGCCCCTGAAACCCTGCCAAAGGGAACTTTTTGAAAAAAGTTCCCTTTGGAAACCTTCAAAAACCTTCAAATAATTGGATTGGCTGAATTTCAAGTATGCTGTATCAGCCATCTAACCGGGGCCCCACAACCCGGTTGATGGCTGAGTGAAGTCTGGGAATTCCTTTCAACAAGTTCCCCCAGAGTCTCCCCGTCCCCTGCGGCGGCTGGCAGGGATGTGGGGCCCAACCAGCCGCCGCGTTCTTTACGCCCATAAAACTTAGTTCAGCAGCTATACCAATTTTATAAAAGTTCCTGAAGGGGTCTGGGGAAACTCCTTTCAAGGAGTTCCCCCAGCGCATCCCCATTTAAATACTAGGAGATACATACATGAAAAAATTGATGATAGGCAACGAGGCGGTAGCCCGCGGGCTTTATGAAGCGGGTTGCGCGGTCATATCGTCCTACCCCGGCACGCCGTCGACCGAAATAACTGAATACGCGGCGGCATATGATGGAATATACTGCGAATGGGCGCCAAATGAGAAGGTTGCCATGGAAGTGGCGTTTGGTGCATCGCTCGCCGGAAAGCGGGCAGCCTGCGCGATGAAGCATGTGGGGCTGAACGTAGCAGCAGACCCCCTGTTTACACTTTCGTACACCGGTGTAAACGGCGGACTTGTCGTCTGCGTGGCGGACGACCCCGGAATGCACTCCTCGCAGAATGAGCAGGACTCAAGGCATTATGCAATTGCCGCCAAGCTGCCGATGCTTGAACCGGCCGATTCAGCCGAAAGCAGGGATTTTGCAGCTCTGGCATTTGAGATTTCAGAAAAGTTTGATACCCCGGTGCTGCTCCGCATGTGCACGCGGATCGCCCACTCGCAGAGCATAGTCGAACAGGGCGAGAGAAAAGAGCCGGCAGTACGCGAATATGTCAAAAATCCTCCCAAATACATAATGATGCCAGGATACGCGAAACTGCGTCACCCGATAGTCGAGCAGCGCACCGCAGCCCTGACCGAATACGCCGAAACCTCGCCGCTCAACCGTGTTGAGCGCGCCGGAACCGAACTCGGAATAATCACATCCGCGACATGTTACCAGTATATAAAGGAAGTTTTCGGTGACAGCGTGAGCGTCCTCAAACTCGGCATGGTGAATCCGCTGCCGGTAAAACTGATAAAGGATTTTGCCGCATCGGTAAAACGTGTTGTCGTTATCGAGGAGCTTGACCCGGTGATTGAGAATCACTGCCGGGCACTCGGCCTGAATGTCGAGGGCAAAGCTCTTTTCCCGCCTGTGGGTGAATTTTCACAGGAAACTGTCGCTAAAGTCTTCGGAATAACGCCGAAGCAGAGCGTTACTATAGATTCAAAAATCCCCGTGCGCCCGCCTGTCATGTGCGCGGGATGCCCGCACAGAGGCATTTTCTACACTCTCGCCAAAAATAAAGTCACTGTTATCGGCGACATTGGCTGCTATACCCTTGGCGCTCAGCAACCCCTCAATGCAATCGATTCAGTGCTCTGCATGGGAGCGTCTGTCTCGGGTATCCACGGCTTCAACAAGGCAAAAGGCGAGACATCCGAAGGAAAAACCGTCGCCGTCATCGGAGACTCAACCTTCATGCACTCCGGCATAACAGGACTTGTAAATATTGCATACAATTCAACCAATTCAACCGTCATAATCCTTGACAACTCAATCACCGGAATGACGGGACATCAGCAGAACCCGACCACAGGTTACAATATAAAGGGCGACCCGGCCACAAAGATCGACCTTGAAGCCCTCTGCCACGCAATCGGAATCAGGCGCGTCCGTGTCGTCGACCCGTACGATCTCGCTGCCTGCGAGAGTGCAGTCAAAGAAGAGCTTGAAGCAAAGGAACCGTCGGTCATCATATGCCGCCGTCCCTGCGCACTTTTAAAGTCGGTTAAGGCAAAGCCGGCACTCACTGTTGACACAAATGCCTGCCGTTCCTGCCGCTCCTGCATGAAAATCGGCTGCCCCGCCATCAGTTTCAACAATAAAAAATCTTGTATAGACGCGACACTATGCGTTGGCTGCGGGGTTTGCTCGCAGATGTGCAAATTTGGAGCCATCAAGGGAGGGGACGCAAAATGAAAACTACAAATATTATGATAGTCGGCGTCGGCGGCCAGGGCTCGCTGCTCGCCAGCAAACTGCTCGGACGCCTCCTGGTTGATGAAGGATACGATGTAAAAGTCTCCGAAGTCCACGGAATGAGTCAGCGCGGCGGCAGTGTCGTCACATATGTCCGCTTTGGCGAAAAGGTTTATTCACCTGTAATCGGAGCAGGCGAGGCTGATTATATTGTCTCGTTTGAGAAACTGGAGGCGGCGAGATGGTCGTCCTGCCTTAAGGCCGACGGTAAAATTATCGTCAATATTCAGGAAATAGACCCTATGCCGGTGATAACCGGCGCAGCCGAGTACCCTCACGATGTGCTCGATAAGCTAAAGAGCGCCGGTGTCGGAATCGACGCTATAAATGCACTTACCATCGCCAAAGAAGCAGGTTCGGCAAAAGCAGTCAATATCGTATTGATGGGACGTCTTGCGAAGTATATAGGAATACCTTTTGAAAAATGGAATGCTGCAATAGAAAAAAGCGTCGCGCCGAAGTTTGTTGAGATGAATCTAAAGGCATTCAGTCTGGGATATAATTGTTGATGGAATGGTAAATAAAAAATGAATAAAGAAATTTACTGGCAGAAGGAAATTGAAACCGCCCAGCGCGGGCAACTTGACGCGCTCCAGAGCGAACGCCTTGTTGCGACTGTCAGGCGCGTTTACGACAATGTACCCCTTTACCGCGAGAGGATGGACGCTAGAGGCGTCAGACCGGACGACATTAAGAGCATTGAGGATATCACCAAACTCCCCTTCACACAGAAACAGGACCTGCGGGACACCTATCCTTATGGAATGTTCGCGGTCCCGATGGACCAGGTTGTGCGTCTGCACGCCTCAAGCGGAACGACAGGCAAGCAGATTGTCGTTGGCTACACCCGGCACGACCTTGACATCTGGGCAGACTGCTGCGCCCGTCAGCTTTCTGCAGCCGGAGCGAAAAAGGGTGATAAAATACATGTTTCCTACGGTTATGGCCTCTTCACCGGCGGTCTCGGCCTGCATGGCGGAACCGAAAAGCTGGGAGCGACGGTAATTCCGGTTTCCTCTGGCAATACTGCCCGCCAGATAACCATCCTTCAGGACTTCGGCTCAGACATAATCTGCTGCACCCCGTCGTATGCGATGTACATAGCTGAAGAAATGGAAAGTTCCGGTGTCGATATATCAAAGCTCAATCTCCGCGCCGGAATTTTCGGAGCAGAGCCCTGGACTGAGGAAATGCGCCATCAGATCGAGCAGAAACTGCACATCAAAGCATATGACATCTACGGTCTTACAGAAATTATCGGCCCCGGCGTCGCTTACGAGTGTTCGGAACAGCACGGAATGCATGTCAATGAGGACCATTTCATAATTGAGATAATCAACCCGAAAACCGGCGAGCATATGCCAGACGGCGAACAGGGTGAAATTGTCTTTACATGTATAACAAAGGAAGCCTTCCCGCTTATCCGCTTCCGCACAAAGGATATCGGCGTCATTACTCATGAAAAGTGTTCCTGCGGGCGTACATTTGTCCGAATGTCCAAGCCGCGCGGGCGTACTGACGACATGCTTATCATACGCGGCGTCAACGTGTTCCCGTCCCAGATCGAATCGGTGTTGCTTAAACTTGGCTTCACACCGAACTATCAGCTTGTCGTCGACAGGATCAGCAACCTCGACACACTTGAAGTTAAGGTCGAAATTACCAACGACAGTTTCGACGATGTTGTTACCGGACTTGCCAAAATCGAGTACAACATCTCGGAAGAGATCAAGAGCCTGCTCGGTGTTGCTGCGAAAGTCACTCTCGTTGCTCCGAATTCAATCAAGCGTTCGGAGGGCAAGGCGGTACGTATCGTAGACCGTCGCAAGCTCCTTGACTGACATCACAATTTACGAGAAAGGATGGCTTCAGTATGACCATCAACCAGCTTTCAGTTTTTGTTGAAAACCGGCAGGGTGCGCTCTCACAGATAATCGATCTGCTCGCCGATAAGGGCATTGACATCCGCGCCATGTGTCTTGCCGAAACACAGAACTTTGGAGTACTACGACTTATAGTTGACGATACCGACAAAGCTGCTGCCGCCTTCACCGAGAACAATATTGTCTTCCATATCACTAAAGTCGTAGCCGTCGCCGTTTCCGATACCCCAGGCGGGCTCGCAAAAATATTGCATATTCTCTCGGAAAACCAAATCGACATAATGTATATGTATGCCTTCATCGCCGTCTCGGGCAACTTTGCCACCGTCGTCCTGCGTATCAGCAGCACCGTCCGCGACCGCGCAGTGAGCCTGCTCACCGATGCCGGGGTCAGGATACTCGGCGAGGACGATATTGATAAGCTATAATTAAAATCGCAGGAATTACGCGGCCTCTTAAAATGAGGCAGATTTCTGACGAATTCGGCGAGAACTTTTCACCTATTTCCCGACATAATATGTTAAAAACGAAGCACCGCCTAGGCGGTGCTTTGCTTTATTCTTCATTATCCCCTGAAATCCGCAAACCGCGGAAGCGGACTGCCGATAAGAGGGCGGCAATAATTTATAAAATCATCAGTCACATAATTACCGCGTGCATTAATATAGTGCTCCGGCAACTTTTCCTCGTGCAGCATTACTTTCTTTATATCAATCAATACTGTTTCAATCGAATACGGGTTGTCGGATATTCTCCTGAACCCCACCATTTTCGCGTTCTCACCGGCAATTGCTGCTTGAACTGCCGCGCGTCCGGCCAATATTGCTTCATCACGGTCGACTTCCGACTGCCAGGCAACCGACGCCCGCCCGAGAATGCCGGGCTTTTCACCCCGGGCTTTATATCCCAGCTTTTTCTGTATCAGTTCGGAGAGGTGCTCTGCGATGCTTCCGTACGAAACCGATCGGCTGACCACCCGCGTAGGCCTGACAAGAAATTCTCCGTCCACGCCCCGCAATCCTTCACTTGCGACGACTACGCCTGACCTTTTCCGGCTTATCAGTTCTGACACGTCCTCAAGAAATTTGTCCTCCGAGAAAAGCCGCTCGGGCATGTAAATGAGGTCGGCACCGGCGTTACCGTTCAGTCGAGCCAGCGCGGCGGAGGCCGCAATCCAGCCGGCGTTCCGCCCGCTTGTCTCAATTATCACCACATGTATCGGCATCGAGGCGACATCGGCCGCAACCTCAGCGACAGAACCGGCGATAAAACGCGCGGCACTCCCATATCCCGGCGCATGATCGGTAACCGAGATATCATTGTCCATCGTCTTCGGAATGCCGAGCACACGTATATCACTTCCTGAGCAAGCTGCTGAAAGTTTACCGCAGGTGTCCATTGTGCCGTTTCCGCCGCACATAAAAACGTATTTTATGCCGTGCTTTTCGGCTAGCTCGGCCATTTTTGTATAATCGCCGGAGCCTAACCGGTCACGCGAGGTTCCGATAGCGCTTCCAGGTGTAGACTTGAGCATTTCAAGCCGCTCATCTGATATTTTCCGTAAATCAATAAACTGTTCGCGCAAAAATCCGCCGGTTCCCCCGTCCGCAGCATATATTTTGTCGGAATCCAGATGTTTTTTCGCTTCGTCCACCGCACCATAAAGAGATGAATTTATAACAGCCGTCGGTCCGCCGCCGTGGATGAAAAGGATGTTGTTTTTCATGTTTTCTGTCCTTTCTGAGATATGCCTCGGGCGAAAGAGAAATCACATGATATTCTATGGCTTTTACCGGTGCTTTTATGCGTTTATCCGAATACCTTTCCGGCAATCCGCACCGCCCCCATAGCATCGGGGGCGTAATAATCAGCGCCGATCATCTTTGCATATTCCTCTGTCAGTACAGCGCCGCCGACCATGACCCTGCAGCCCGGGAAGCGCGCATGCAGGCGTTTTATTGTCTCTTCCATCGCCGGCAGGGTGGTCGTCATAAGCGCGCTAAGACCGACGAGTTTCACATCGTTTTCTGCTGTCGAATTAAGGATTGTTTCATATGAAACATCGCGGCCGAGGTCAATGATATTGTAACCGTAGTTTTCGAGCAGCACTTTTACTATATTTTTGCCGATATCATGGATGTCGCCCTTAACCGTAGCAAGAATTATCTTCCCCTTTGTTCCGCCGTCAGACTTCATCGAAGCCTTTACCACCGTGAAAGCAGCGTTTGCCGCCTCTGCGCTCATAAGTAGCTGAGGTAGAAATATTTTCTGTTTCTCAAAACCTTCCCCCACCTCGCCGAGCGCCGGGATGATGTACTTGTTTACTACTTCCATCCCGTCGGTGATTTTTATCAGTTTCGTTGCCGCCGCCCCGGTAGCGGCTCCGAGTCCTTTTATAATCGCATGATAAAGTTCGTTGCCAGTGGCATGAGCAGCATCGGGTAACGCGGTGCAGCATGAACATGCAATACCTGCATTTTCCGCCTTGACAGTGTTTCCTGCCTGAGGCACCACCAAAACAGGCTGCTGTGCTGTCGCAAATGCTATATAATCTTTGAAATTTTCGTCTTTTCCGCTGAGTGCGAGAAATGATTTATATGCCTTCTGCATTTCCGCAGAGTTCGGGTTTATGATCGCCATGGAGAGCCCGGCGTGAAGCGCCATGGTGAAAAAGACCGAATTGATGATATCCCGCCCCGGAAGCCCATATGACACATTAGAAACTCCGAGCGAGGTATATCGCCCCATCTTGGAGAGCTCCGCGACCGCCGAAAGCGTCGTCAGAGCTGATGCCGGATCGGCGCTTACAGACATTGCAAGCGGATCTATAATAATATTCTTGGCACCAATGCCGTACTTTTTTGCTTCGTCAAAAATATAGTCGGCGATTTTCAATCTTCCTGCAGTGTCTGTCGGTATTCCCGTATCGTCAAGCGTCAGCGCGATCAGCACGCCGCCGTATTTTTTCGCCAGCGGCAGAATCGTTTTAAGGGATTCAGCTTTTCCGCTCACTGAGTTGATGAGCGGCACCCCGCAGTATACGCGCAGCGCCCTCTCCATCGCCACTGGATCGGCAGTATCTATCTGCAGCGGCAGGCGCGTGATCATCTGGAGTTCATTTGTTATGCTTACGAGTGCTTCTGCCTCGTTTATACCCGGCAGTCCGGCATTAACGTCAAGAATATCGGCTCCGGCATCAGCCTGAAGAGCTCCTTCCTCAGCAATTTCGGTGTAATTTCCCGCCTTGAGCGCTTCCTTTATTTTCTTTTTACCGGTCGGGTTAATTCTCTCGCCGATAATCAGCGGACGCTTTCCCCTACCAACTGTCAGCGCATGCGTCGCCGAGGAAATCAGCGTCAGCCCCTTGTCCGTCACCCGAACCGGTGTCATACCTGCAACAGCATTTTTGAGTTCTCTTATATATTCGGGAGTCGTACCGCAGCAGCCGCCCAGTCCGTGTGCTCCGGCTGCCGCCATCTCCTTCATATAACCGGCAAATTCATCCGGCGTCACGTCAAACTCTGTTTTACCGTTCCGGAGTTTCGGCATCCCGGCGTTAGGCTGAACCAGAACCGGAACAGACGCGTACTCCAGCATTTCGGGCAGTATATCCTTCATCTGCATTGGGCCAAGTGAACAGTTCATACCGAGCGCCGACACTCCAAGCCCCTCAAGCAGCGCAACGACGGCACCCGGATCGCTTCCGCTAATCATATGTCCCGACGCATCGAAAACCACCGTCGCCATAACCGGCAGATCGCAGCTCTCGCGCGCGGCGAGAACCGCGGCTTTAAGCTCGTATATATCGTTCATAGTCTCGATGAGAATAAAATCTGCTCCGGCAGACGCTCCGGCCTTTACCGTTTCAGAAAAAATACTCACCGCTTCGTCGAATCCCATGTCTCCGAGGGTTCCTATAATCTTCCCTAGCGGACCTATGTCCAGTGCCACCGAAACACCTTCCCGCCCGGCTGCGGCAGCTTTTGCGCACCTCACCCCCGCGCTGACTACTTCTTCAAGGGTATATACTCGGTTTTGGCCGTTGTATTTTAACCTGTTCGCACCGAAAGTGTTGGCTGTTACAATCTCGCTGCCGGCTTCAAGATACTCGCGGTGGATTCCGGTCACGATTTCGGGGTGCTTTATATTCCAGGTTTCAGGCAGTTCCCCGGCAGTCAGACCGCGGGACTGGAGCATTGTTCCGAAAGCCCCGTCGAAAATTACAAACCCGTTCTCTATTTTCTCAGCTATATTCATTTTTTATGCCTTCCGGTTCAGGGAAGTGTATTAAGCCAGCTAACCCTGATAATTTTTATAAGTTTTTGGTGATTCCAAAGCCCCTTTTCTCAAAAAGGGACTTTGGCGGGGGCCGGGGGCAGAGCCCCCGCCGTCTCTCCCTTATTTTAATATCGCTGAAATATTGTCCATCACCCGCGCCGCAATGTCGGGCTTGTTCATGGTGTAAATATGCACGTTCTTCACACCCGATGCGTAGAGATCGATGACCTGTTCACTGGCGTAAACTATTCCGGCCTGCTTCATCGACTCGGGGTTCTCCCCGAATTTTTCGACAATTTTTGCAAAACGCCTGGGCAGCGTCTTCCCAGAAAGATCAAAAATCCGTTTTATCTGTTTGGCGTTTGTAATCGGCATGATGCCGGGATTGACAGGAATATTTATGCCTTTCTTTGCAAGTTTATCAAGAAAACTGTAAAAGATATTATTATCGAAAAACATTTGCGTTGTGAAAAAATCGCAGCCGGCATCGACTTTTTTCATGAGATTCTCAATGTCATCATCAAGGTTTGGCGACTCGGGGTGTCCCTCAGGGTAGCAGGCGCCGCCTACGCAGAAGTCCCCTGAGCGCTTGATCTCGGCTATAAGGTCGGACGCATGGATAAAGTCCCTGTGTATCACCGCGCCTTCGTATGAAGGCATATCACCCCTGAGTGCAAGAATGTTTTTAATCCCCGCCTCTTTTATACCCGAAATGTTCTCGCGTATATTATCCTTTGACGACGATACGCAGGTGAGATGCACAAGAGGTATAACACCGAACTTATCGTGTATATTTTTCGCTATCGAAACCGTAAATCCTTCTGTCGAGCCGCCGGCTCCGCAGGTTACGCTCATGAACGCGGGTGAAAGCGTGGCTATAGCCTCGGTAGCTTCCCTGACACTGTCGTATTTATCACTTGTCTTCGGTGGGAAGACCTCACAGGAGAGTGTCATTTCTCCGCGGGCGAAAAGTTCGGTGAGCTTCATATACTATTATATATCCTTTCGAAAGTAATCATTAATAATTCGTAAAATCGGTCGCGCTCTGTTGAAATCAGGCTGATTATGTGCTATTATAATTCCGGACTCAATAACCGCAATCTTATTTTTACCGGAGTTGTCATTATGGTTACACCATATTTTAAAGAACGAATAACGGCAGGCACGCGGATCGCCGGCACCCATATACTTCTCTCGGACTCGGTATCCTCCGATGCGGTCGGCCGGGTCGGTTTTGATTTTGTCCTCATTGATGCCGACTGCACCGAGAACAGCTACACCTCGCTCCGCAACCATCTGACCGCGCTTAATGCCGGCGGAACCCCGGCGCTCATCAGGGTATCAATCAATACAGAAAGTCATATTTTACGCGTCCTTGAACTGGGGCCCGACGGAATCATCTTTCCCGGAATCAACACTGCCGGGGAAGCGGAGCATGCGGTATCCCTTTGCCTTTACCCGCCCGAGGGACAGCGGCGTCTCTCTCCATTGCGCGCTGCGGGTTACGGCCTTGGCGACGCATATGCCTACGCCGAACGCGACAGCCGCATGATGTGCCGGATGATTCAGCTCGACACAGCCGAAGCACTGCGCAACCTACCCGAGATAGTCAAAATTAAAAATATCGACGGTTATTTCTTCGCACCCGGAGACCTGTGCGAGCCCGACGGAACTCCGCAGGGTTTATTCGGTCCCGACACTCGCGAGTTGCTTTTTTCAGCCGTTAAAATACTTAAAAAAGCCAGAAAGCCTTTCGGTGTATCACTTTACATGACAGGTTCAGAGGTACTTAAGTTCTGGCTTACCCTCGGTGTCAGTCTTGTTGCAAGCGGTGCCGACATCAGCTATATCATGAAAGGCGCCTGCGAGAATCTCAAAGAAATTAAAGGTTTATAATTTCTCAGAACTCAATCTATAATCTAAATTTGTTAATTATTTTATTATTCTATCACATAATTGTGCTGCTTTCAAGAATATAAATGTAAAAACCTGCTGGATTTCCAGGCAGGTTTTTATGTATTTATACAACCAAAATCGTCCGGACAGTAAGATAATTATCTCCAAATTATTATCAGAACTGCACAAGCTGCTTCCATAAATGATCGAAGTATCCGAAAGTCATACCGACCGATACTCCTATTCCGATTAACATAACAGCCACAAGAAGCGAACAGAAGTACGATCTCGCGAAATTCCGACGGTTGATATTACTCTTTGAAAATGAGTAAATAATTGCAAGAATAAAACCGGCGACAGGTATCGAAAACAGTATCATCAGTCCGAAATAATTCCAGGGCGAGAGGGGTTGCAGTTCATCCGGAACATTATTTAAGTTTTTCATATTTATGACCATTCTTTCTGTTACTGTGAGGATTGTGCTGGTTCCGCCGAAGGGCGGCTGCGGCCATGCCGTTATTGCCTGCCATCCTTTCCGGCGGCAAAGGCACAAAACTCACTGTTTGAAAGATTTATCTTTCAAACTATAGTCCTTGGTGTTCAGTTTTGCTTCTGTACAGATTTGTATTCATCATAAAATTTGTAATACGGGCATGTCCCGCTGTTTCCAGACAAGAAACGCAACATTTCATCCTCATCGAGATTTATTTTGCAGTAATAACATTCAGCATCATCGTCGTAGTCGTAATGCTCGCAGTCGTCACACCTGCTTGCCCTGGCCGGCTTTGCAGCCGGTCTTTTTCTCTTACTTTCATCCATATTTATAATCGTGCCATGTGTTTCATTTTTTCTTCCGTTCATAATAAATCGATATCATAATACCCGCCGCAACCGCCAGAACTGCTGCGGCAATTATGGGTATAATCCACGAGTTATCTGATTTCAGCTCAAGCGGTTGATTATCATCTTCCGGAAGAGCTGTTTCAAAACCGTCAATAAATTGCCCCGCTGTCTCGGTTGTTTCAGGCTCGCTGCCCTTGTCATCCAGACAGACCCAGACGTTTTTAATACTGAAAATATATTTTATAAACCCCCATACCCGGCCGTCCGGCGAGGTATAGACCTGCGATATATACTGGCTTGCGGCTTGTTGGCTTTCGCAAAGATTTGCCGCATCAAGCTTACCTGCCACGATTCCCGAGCCAGGATATTTCCAGAGTTTTATCTCGCCCGATGTGGGCAGCTGATATTTCGCTGCGTCAAATGCAGTGAACTCGGATCCGTGCTCCTCAGCAAATGATATATAATCGTAAATAAGGCTGAGGCTGTTGATTTTCATCCAACCCGAATCATCAAGATGACCACGTGCGCTGATTCCCCAGACAACACCCTCTGAATCTGTATAGGTGTGCGTAATATAGAGCTGTGTCCCGTTCGGGTAAGTCGCCTTCTCTGATTTACCGTCGGGAGCATTGAATGATTTTACCATTCCCGACGGATCTGCTGCGGTATAGCTCCGGCCGTGGTACGGGCATTCGCTGATATTACTCAGAAAAAAACTGTTGCTGTCGGGTACATAAATAATGTCGGCATAAACGCCGGAAATCAACAGTGTGGCTGCAAATACTAACAACAATGAAAAAAGTGACAACCTTTTAAAGTAATTCAATTCGCAACCTCCCTATGTTTATAAAACCCAAAATATTATTTCTTTTTATTCCTTATGTACGCGCGTACCTGTAAAGTTGCTTCAATTATAAATATTACTATAATTCCTGCCCAGACGTACGGTGTATAAGCCGGAACCGTGTCCCAGTACCCCGGTTCCCTGACCGGAAGCATATATTTCATCACAGCTTTTCCGTAATCAACAGCTGCAATATCTGTATCATACGGTTTGTCAAGGCAAATCCAGCCCGAGCCGTCAAGGTATACCCAGTTCCGCCCCGATATGTCGGTATACAACATTGTAATGTTTATTTCTTCCTCCGGTGAGGTATCGGTTCCGACGATAACTCCGGAACATGGGTACGACCAGATATACCGTGGCCCATCTGGCAGAGCATTGCTGCTGGCGTCGTTTATTTCTCCGGAATGATCTTCAACAAAGGCAATATAGTCATAAACCAACTCAAGCCCGGCCATATTTATCCACCCCTCGACCGGTTTTTTTATATAACCCCAGATCACGCCATCGCCGTCAGTGTAATAACTTTCAACTGTAATTATATCTCCTGCGTCAGCTCTGTCAACCCTTTTCCCGTCCGGCTTTATGAAAATTTCAGCTCGGTTTCCTGTGACAGTAAAACTCCGTTCGCACCTTATGCAGTCCTTTTCATGACTCCTGTAAAACCTGTTGCCACCCGGGGCATCGGATGCGCAGGATGAGAGCGTAAATAAAAAACCGACCGCTAATATTATAGCATAAATCTGGAATAACTTCACATTTTTTTTATTTATCCGAAACATTTTAATGAACATTCACTTTCTGGTTACTGTAAGGATGCAAAAAAGACTGTAGACGAAAGGATACGCGGCTTCTTTATAAAGAAGCCTGGCAAGAAACTTTATATTAAATAACCGAAAAAAATACTTTATATCTATTGCTCACAACTGTCTTTAAAATTACTCTTTCAAACATTCTTCCGTCATAACTTGTTTAGGTATATTTATTTGAACCAGACATATATGCAAAACAAGATGAAAATAGCAAAACCGATAAAAAAGATTACTCCGATAAGCAGGGCTGCTGAGAGCACCCCGCGCATCAAGGCAAAGCTTTCTTTTCTGCTCAGTGTGATTTTTTCCTGTCTTTCACTGTTACCGCCGTTTTCCCCTGTTCCGGGGATTGACGTGCTGTCTTCCTTGCTGGCATGTCTTTCATCGCTCCGGCCGTTATACCAAGGCATACCGTCGATATTCATGTTTGATATTGTTCTTCCGTCGTCATCGTCATATTGTTTTCTTTTACGTTCTTTTTTTGACATTCAGTTACCTCCGGGTATTTATCAAAAAGCTGTGCCCGGGCGGGCACAGCTTCGCTTTTATTTTTTGTCAGCTTCCGCCTGTTTGGCTGCTTTGGTTTCGGCTTCGAACCCGACTCGCTCGGCATCGCTATCGTAGAGGTGGCATGCACAGAAATGCTCTGGTTCGATTTCTTTCCATGCAGGTGCGCTGTATTTGCATATCTCCATGCATTCACGGCATCTGGTATGGAATTTGCATCCTGACGGCGGATTTGCCGGAGACGGTATACTGCCTTCGAGAATTATCCGGTCCATTTTAAAGTCGGGATCAGGCACCGGTATCGCTGAGAAAAGTGCCTTTGTGTATGGGTGCAGCGGCTTATCGAAAACCTTCGCGGTCGGTGCGTATTCAACCATACTTCCGAGGTACATGACTCCGACTGTGTTCGAGATATGTTCAACAACAGATAAATCATGTGAAATGAACAGATAGGTCAGGTTGAATTCCTTCTGCAGTTTTTTTAGCAGATTTATAATCTGAGCCTGAATTGATACATCGAGTGCTGAGACCGGTTCGTCGCAGACAATGAACTCGGGGTTTAGCGCGAGTGCCCTGGCAATACATATTCTCTGACGCTGACCGCCTGAAAATTCATGAGGATACCTGTCCTTATGGTATTCCTGCAGACCGCAAGCCTTCATTATTCTTGTTATATAGTCATCATATTCCTCAGGCTGCACTATATTATGCTCACGCACTGCCTCTCCGATGATTTCTCCGATCGGAAGCCTCGGTGACAGTGAGGAATAAGGATCCTGGAATATTATCTGTATCTTAGGGCGGAATGCTCTCAGTTCCTTATCCGAAAGTCTGAAAATGTCCTTACCGTTGAAGAGCACTTCACCTTCGGTTTTAGGGTAAAGGCGCAGCAGTGTTCTCCCTGCGGTTGACTTTCCACAGCCCGACTCGCCGACAAGACCCATCGTTGTACCGCGTTTTATCGAGAACGAAATATCATCGACAGCCTTGACATTCCCGATAACGGTCCTGAAAAACGAGGACCTTATCGGAAAATATTTTTTAAGGTGCTTTACCTCAAGTAAATTATCATTTTCTTTTACCGGAGCAGCACTCATTATTTTTTCGGTGCTCATAAAAGTTCCTCCACGTTCACGGATTTCGGGTATCCCAGAACTTTACCCTCGTCGAAGAACCTGTAGCATGACACCACATGAGTATCACTGATCCTGATCTCTGGGGGATAAACCCCGCAGCATTTTTCAACGCATGATTCACAGCGGTCCTTGAAATAGCAGTAATTCGGCATATCTACCGGATTCGGAACGCTGCCCGGGATGTTGTAAAGCGATCTGACCTTACGCCCAACGACGGGTTTCGATTTCATTAAGCCTATGGTATAAGGATGGCAGGGATTATGGAAAATATCATCCGCTGTCCCCTTTTCGACAACGCGGCCGGCGTACATAACGACGACATAGTCGGCCATTCTTGCAATAACCCCGAGGTCGTGGGTAATGAGCATAATGGAACTGTTGATTTTCTTTTTCAGGTCTTTCAAAAGGTCAAGAATCTGCGCCTGGATCGTGACATCGAGAGCTGTTGTCGGCTCGTCTGCAATGATCAGCTCCGGGTCGCAGGCAAGCGCGATGGCGATCATAATTCTCTGACGCATACCGCCCGAAAGCTCATGCGGATACATCGAATATACACCTTCTGCGTTTGCTATTCCGACAAGGTTGATCATTTCAAGCGTTCTTGCCTTGACTTCGTCCTTGCTCATTTGAGGATTGTGGAGCTTTATCACTTCGTCAACCTGAGCGCCGATGCGGAAAACAGGATTAAGTGATGTCATCGGCTCCTGGAATATCATTGACACGCGGTTTCCGCGTATCTCCTGCATTTTTACGGTGGGGGTGTTTACGATATTGTAAGCTTTTCCGTCCCCCATGTTAAAACGTATCTCGCCTCCAACGACCTGTCCGGTCGGTCGCTGTACAAGCTGCATAAGAGACAGGGATGTGACGCTCTTGCCGCAGCCCGACTCTCCGACCACACCTACTGTTGATGACCGCGGGATATCGAAGGTCACTCCGTCGACCGCCTTTACAGTTCCTATATCTGTGAAAAAATATGTGCACATGTTGTCGAACTCGACAATATTATTAGGATCGCGCATCTTGGTTATATAGAGTGCCGGGTCTTTTTTCGCGTTTTCTCTTTCATTCTCGAGCTTGCGCGTCAGTTTCCTGTTAAACCGAGATATCGCGTTTGATTCCTTGCCCGAGATATACGAGGCGCTTTTTCTTTTATTGCTCATGTTACTCTGCCTCCTTATCTCTTCATCTTCGGGTCAAACGCGTCACGCAGACCGTCGCCTACGAAGTTGAACGCGATAACGGTGAGACAAATCAGAATTCCGACGGGTACCCAGATGTATGTATAGTTTACCATGCCGCTGTAAGTTGAGACCGAGTTGATCATCGAACCCCATGTGGCAAGAGGATGCTTAACGCCAAGCCCTAGGAAAGACAGAGTCGACTCGGTTATGATAACCGATCCGAGCCCGGCCGTTGCCGTAACAATCAGCTGCGGCATGACGTTGGGTATGAGGTGCCTGAAAATTCTGCGCGACACGCGCAAGCCGCCCACCTCGGTTGCGACCATGAAATCCTGCTCGCGCAGTGACAGTATCTGGCCTCTGACCATTCGTGCCACGCCCGCCCAGCCGAGGAAGCCCAGAACCGCCATCAGCCACATAAGACGGACATAAGGATCCATCTGTTCTGCATCGAAGAATGATCCGAGAATAATCAAAATCGGCAGAGTGGGTATGCAGTAGAATATATCGACGATACGCATGATAAGTGTATCAACCCAGCCGCCGAAGTATCCCGATATACCGCCCATTATGATTCCGAGCAGTGTCTCTATTATAACGACGATAAATCCGACAAGCAGCGATACACGTCCGCCATACATCATTCTTGCGAGAATATCGAATCCGTCGCCGTCAGTACCAAGCAGGTGCAGGTGTTCAGTCGCGTCGCTCAACGGCTTGCCGTAAACATCAATAAGGTACTTTATTCTATCGCAGGTTATTGAGTAATCTTCACCTTTACGGGTGATTGTAACTTCTGTGTCCTCGTAAACTATATTGCCTGCCCCGTCGAGTTCGATCGAACCGTCGGCAGCCTGCTTCTCAACCTTTGTTATAAGTGTGGTCTTTGTGATGTTATTTTCGATCATAAAATCAATTTTTGCTTTTATGTCGTTTTTGAAATTAATCGGCAACGCGCCCGAGCCGTTTACGCGGCTTACAGAGAAAGTCGTCAAAATTCCGTAAAGCTCATTGCTGTCGGCACGGTATATGTTGAGTTCTCCGTTTTCTTCACGTATCACATAATTAACAGAATCCGACTCGAATGTCTTTTCTGTTGCAAGTCCTGTTAAAGCATCGATCAGGAACTCGTCGGATGCCATAGATATTCCGTCACTCAGGCTGGCTGCGTATTGGGAACAGACATAAAGCATATCGTTGACAGTAATCTTATTAACAAGGTATGCATCCTTCCCTTCGGGAGTTATAGTATAATAATTGTCCTTGTATTCAAGAATTCCGTCATTAACCGCTGCACTCACCGCTGCCTCAAAATCGGTTCCGGGAGCCTCGGCCGTATATTGCATTCCAGTCCCTGTATTATATGTCACTGAATATTTTTTTCCGCCGGCGCTTACGATATCATATGTCTTCCCGCCGTACGTAAATTCAGCCACTTTTCCTGTCACAGCCGAAATCGCCGCAGTCTTAAATCCGTCGTCCATGTTAACACCGTCGGAATAGGTGAACTCCTTAGTGAATGTGTCATATTCTCCTATAGTCAGCTTTGAAGCAAGCATACCGATTTTCTCGGCTGTGCATCCGCTTAAGGCGTATACGGATTCGGTTTTGTACTCAAGACAGTATATATTTCCCGAGGTTTCGTCGGTAACGAACATATAAGCTTTTCCATTAGGCTTAAGATCGTTCGAAATGTATGAGTTTATCATATTGACGACTGAATAATGCACTGTCTTGTTTTTGTCAACCTGATATGGGGTGTAAACAAGCCTTTCCTTGGCTGCTGCGAAATCGGCGTTTTCAAGTATATCCTTTTTGAAAAATTTCTGTGTCTGTCCGTACGGGTAAAAAAGCGCACCGACAAAGCAGAAAATAAACATGAAAGCCAGTATCGCTGTGCCGACTATGGCCAGTTTGTTACGTATGAAACGCTTGAAAACAAGACGTCCGGGGCTGAGCACCTTCACGCGCTGGGTATCGTCCAGTTTCATTTGGCCTTTTCCCAGCTCGCATGTACGGCGTTGTTCCTCAGCCTCCATGTTTTTTAGTTCTTCGTTAAAGTTCTTCGGTTCCATGAATTAATTATCCTCCTTCCGCGTCAGTTCACCCTGACTCTCGGGTCAACTACCGCGTACAATACGTCAGCGATAAGAGTGCCGAGCAGGGTCAGAATCGATATAAAGGAGAGATAAAACATAGTGAATGGTATATCTCCGCTTGTCATCGAGTAATACGACGTATATCCTATTCCACGTATCGAGAAAAGCGTTTCAGTAATGAGTGCGCCTGAAAAAAGCCCGGGGAGGGATCCGCCCAGCATAGTGACAAGCGGAATAAGAGTGTTTCTGAAAGCGTGATAACCGATAACTTTACTCTCCGGAAGCCCCTTCGCGCGGGCTGTACGGATGTAATCAGCATTCAGCACTTCGAGTGTATTTGTTCTGGTATAGCGCATCAGGCCGCCTATACCGATTATAGTCAAAGTAAGTGCCGGCAGTATAAAGTGCCATGCGATATCAAGAAGCCTGCCGAATTCCGAGAGCTTTCCGGCAAGACGTGCCGTTTCCATGCCGATCGGTTCAAACCATCCGAGTTTTACAGCCAATACCATTTTAAGCACCGTCGCCACGAAGAAAGTCGGCATGGATATTCCGATCAGGGCTATTACGGTTACGGTATAGTCGGTTATACTGTACTGTTTTTTTGCGGCAATCACGCCGAGAGGGACGGCAATAAATATTTCAAGAACAAATGCAATAAGACCGAGGAAGAAGCTGTACCAGATAACATCTGCAAACTTTTCGGTGACACTGACAGTCCACATCCAGCTGTCCCCGAAGTTTCCCACCAGTGCCGAACCAAGCCAGACTAAAAAACCGTGAAGCAAACCCTTATCCATACCATACTGGGCATTCAGCTCAGAAATCCACTCCTGGGCGCTTTTCTGGCTTCCGGGAAGCGTCGCCAGCTCTCTTGCGGTTTTCTCTACATAACTCGACGGCAGATTGCGCATGAGCAAGTATATGATGAACATTGTAAAAAAGAGGATGATAACGCTGAGCAGCAGCCTTTTTATAATAAATTTCAGCATTTTTTTGTCTCCACTAAGATAATTGGAAATACGCCCTAATACCAAGCAAGAGTCTGCGACAAGCAGACTCTTGCTCCGGTTGGTTTATTGATGATTATTTACTGCTTAATTCATTTCAAGCAGCTCAATATCGTTTGCCCAGCCCCAGAATGTGGTGATATCGGGAGTCAGGGTCGAGATATTAACTCTCTGTGTGCTGAATATTATACAGTTCTGTCTCTGATATGTCGGAATTTCAACGCCCCAGTCAAGTATGATGTCAAGGCACGATTTATAGGTAGCCTTTCTGTAAGACTGGTCTGCCGACTTTCTTGCGTCCATAATCAGAGTGTCGAGCTGACTGTCGGAGATGGCGTAGTGGTTGGAGTCTGTTCCGCCCTTACCAACTATATTGCTGCTGTGGTAAACCTGATACATATCGGGGTCTAACGTAGCGCCCCATGCAGCAGCCCACATCGAACAGGTGCCGGCCTCAAGGCTGGTCCAGAGCACGTTGTCATCTGTCGGGTCGTTGATTGTGAGTGTGATTCCGATTCCGGCAAGCGCCTCTTTAACCGAGGTCAGGATACCGTATGACGGGTGTTCACCGATACCGCCTGCGGCAATTATAACTTCATATGACATAGCCGCGCCGTCGGGAGCTTTGGTGAATTTCTTTGCTGAATCATCCCAGGTATATCCCGCTGCCTTGAAGAAGCCGATGGCAGCTTCAAGTGCTGCGCTGTACTTCTGCTCTTCAGTCATTCCGTTGGTATATATCGCCTCGCCGCTTGCGTTGGCGGAGTAAGCAATCTTGTACCCGCTGTCGGAAGGTCTCGGAGCAGCCCAGGAAGTGTTTGAAATCGGGTACTGTATAACGCTTGCTCTCTCCTGATAATAGGAGTTGATAACTGTGTCTCTGTAAACAGCGAAGAGGGTAGCAAAGCCCTTGCGCAGGTTCTTCGATGCTGCACTTGCCTTGTCTGTTCCGACCTTGACATTATCGGCGTTGATTCCGATATAGCCGTAGCCGAGGTTGTCGACTGCACTGTATGTGATCACATCGCCGTTGAGAGTTTTCTCGGTGTTGGCGGACTTGATCGTCTCAACGATCTCGGAGTCGACCGAAGGATCGGTTATATCGAGTATTCCACTCTCAACGCCGGCAACCTTATCGGCGTCGGTGGTGATTTCCTGGAACTTGATATACGTAATCTTCGGAGTACCCTTAAAATAGTTCTCGCTGCGCTCGAAGGTAACAATACCATTCTCAAAGCTTATGAACTTATAAGCGCCAGCACCCATAGGTGTGGTGGTCTTGGATTTCACGCCGGAAAGATCACCCTTTGTGAATCCGAACATATCTTTCTCGTAGTCATACTTTGAAGCATCGCCGTAGTAGTGAAGCGGAGCCACCGAAAGGCTGAGCTGATAAATAGCTACCGCGTCATACTTTGTCATCGTGACCTTGAGCGAGTAGTCGCCGGTCTTCTCGATACCTGTGATAGACGTAATGGCACCGCCGGATGAAGCATCTTTCGGGCCTTCTGACGAAATGAACGCTGCCTTGACAAATTCGAAGAGGTCGGTTCCGGCTGACTCAACCGAACTGGCCTTCGCATAATCAATCTTGCCTTCAGCATTGAAGCTGGGGTTGGAAGTAATTTCTTTCCAATAATCAGCAAGAGTTACTGTAGCACAGTCATATGTTTTCTTTGTATAAGCACCGGTGATTGACTTGCCGTCTTCACTCGGCTCGCCGTATCCCCAGACATACATGCCAAGGGCGATTTCAGCGTTGTTGACGTCAGCGCCGTATTTAGCGGAGTAGTTTGTAACGCAGTAATCAACGATTTCCTGCGCGAACTTCTCGCCTCCGGCCTGAAGTGCAGTGCCCCAGTATGCGTCTGTGAGAGCCTGGGTAACGCCTGCGGCAGTTGAGAGCTTGCCGATGCCGGCCTCATGAATAGCATCTGCGATAACTGCATATTTGTCATAAATATCGCTGTTGACGCCGGTGCGGTATTCGGTCATGCCCTTGATCGGCTGTGTATAGAATGTAGAACTGCCGTCGTATGCAGGGTCCGAGAGAACGTACATCGAGAATATAACGTCGTCTGCGGTGAGTTTAACACCGTCGCTAAACTTTACATTCTTGCGGAGCTCAAACTCATAGACAACAGTACCGTCATCATTGATGGTGACCGTGCAGTCTGCAAGTCCTTTGTAATCGTAATCTTTTCCGTTGTAGGACCTGGTCTCGCCGGTCTTGCCGAGGAGAACGATATTGCCTTCTCTATCGCTCGTAAGCAGGCCGATCTGCGTCATGGACGCAACATCCTGGTCATAAGCAGTTTTCGAGAAAAAGGGGCTGAATTTTTCTGAAAATGGACTGTACCCCACAACAAGGGTGTCTTTGCCCGTATACTTTTTGCCGCATGATGCCGCCATAGGGATGATCATGCACAGAACAAGCGTTACAACGAGCAGCTTAAAAAGTGTGCTTTTCATTTTCATTCCTCCAAAAATAATTTTAATTCTTGTTAAGTAGTCTTAGCTACATAAAAAGACTAGAAAAATTGCCCTTACCCGGGCCGGTACCGCTCACACATATCTGTTTCTGCAGTTAAAATGCTCTTAAAACATAAGAGAATTGTACAATAATTTACACTCAATGTCAATGGTTTTGCAACAAATAATCACCGAATATTGAATATTTTTAAGACACAGACTGCATTATTGTATGTTTTTTTGCCTTAAAAACCAATAAGGCTGAAGCAAACATTACCGAAACGGATAAAATTACCGCCAAATCTTGCATTATTCTAAATCCGCCAGCTCCTGTAGAGTAGTAAACTACAAGACCTGCAGCAGCCAGACCGGCAAAAATCAACATGGCAAGCGAACTCTGCGCTATCCTCTCGTATATCCTGTCTTTCTGCTCCCTTGTAAAGCCCTTATCCGTCAACTTTTTTGTATATAATATAAGGTAAAATACTGACGATGTGAGATACGACGCCGGAAGAAAGCCGCAGAAATAAGGCAATGAAAAGTATAACTGGCGCATCGCTCCGCTGTCAAGGCAGAGCCCCAGCCAGAAAAAGAGCCAGTACACGGCACAAGATGCCATGATATATACCCGTGCACGTTTAAGTTTGCACCAGTCCGCTGTAAATTTAAAATACACACCACGGTATACAGTAACCGTGACCGTTTTACCGTTCGGCCCGATTGTATTTTCAAGCCTGTAATCATTAGCGTATTTTCTTGAAACCACAGCGTACCCTCCCCCTCGGCAGTCTGAGACCGTCAGAATCGATATGAATAATTTTAACATACCTCTTGTAAAAAATCAATATCAGATGTTCCGGATTCTCAAGGATATAAATTCCATGCCGGTTATATTTTATTTCCTGGCGGAAAGTTATTGTCATTCCATCAAATTTGTGCTAAAATAATCTATATTTTATTAACAGTACGGGGATTAATATGTTTATCGGGATCAGCGCTAAAAATATAAAAAGAACGCCGGGGAAAACACTGCTTTTCGCCCTTCTTATCTTTTCCCTCACACTGTTGCTTTTTCTTTGCGTGTATACATACGCCGAAACACGGCGTATGCTGAACGATACTGAGAAAAACTATATCACCATCGCAGAGGTGGAGTTGACAGACTCCTCAGTCTCATATTCTGATATTGATTATTCTCTTTTCTCTCAGAACGGCAACTGGCAGCCATCTGTGCATCTGCACGGTTTAACTCCTTTCGGAGTCCGCACAAACGATGGCGGTTCTTATAAGAACTCTGCGGTTCTTATCATCGGAAACCTGTTCTATGATTCACACCTTAATTTATACATAGGAACTGTTTACCGTCAGCTTTCCGGGTGTTATGATGTTGAGAAGAAAATGATTTATGTTTTTCCAGGTACTTCAGAATTTGAGCCTGTGTCGGGGAAGAAATACGTCGTACACTGCGAATTCGTAAAATCGCAGGGCGCCTTCAAGTCGGTTAAGGTATGCCCTGTCGGGTATGACGAAAGCCTCGCAAACGAAGTGCCGTATGCTGATCTGAACGATCCTGACGCATACATCAGTGCGGGGCAAGGAATGTTCTTCGATGCGGCTGCATTCTATAACTCCGAACGCAGCCGGCTTGTGGTCTGCCCGGTGCAATCGCTTGAGTCAAACGTACTTTTCCACCAGCAGATCGTTTATCTGACATCGGGCCAGGGCTTTGATACTGAAAATCACTCACAAAGCGCGAAGGTATGCGTAATAAGCGAGAAACTAGCCGGGCTTACCAGCCTTTCGGTAGGCGACACACTACCGCTATATATAAACAGCGAAAGCATCGCTCCGGGAAATGATGCCGTATACGAAAATTATAC
>JAEAME010000193.1_pt1 | contig 79181 bp, 77 predicted proteins | sample 8958731 | NCBI WGS metagenome assembly JAEAME01 (sample SAMN16933194, study PRJNA681113) | bioreactor sludge metagenome | isolation source: anerobic bioreactor sludge (Control) | place: India:Bengaluru | collected 2018-10-24
GCTACTTCCTTTTTTATTGACGCCATATCGATCTTTATGGCTGTAATCATTGTTGGTATAGCCGCCGTAGTCATGATCTACACAGTGTTTTTCGTCGACATAGCTGAGCGCCCGTCAGATCGTTATATAGCAATAATGCTTGTACTAACAGGCGCATTAATCGGTGCAGTACTCTCAGGCGACCTCTTGACCTTCTTCATCTTCTGGGAAGCTGCAACTGCAGCCGCAGCCTTTCTAATGATGTACCGCAAAAATGCCTTCAGCCTCAATGCAACGTTAAAGTACCTTGTCATGGTCATTATCGCTTCAGCCTTCGTGCTATTGGGCTTATCCATCGTTTACGGCATAACAGGTACACTAAACTACATAGGTGTAAGAGACGCATTAGGCATAATACCTTCTGCCGACTTAAACTTGTTAATAATCGCTTTCGTATTCATCATCGCGGGATATGCAATTGAAGCAGCAATCGTACCTTTCCACTTCTGGCTACCTGACGCATACACAGCAGCGCCGGCTCCATCTGCCGCTTTCCTATCAGCCCTCGTAGACCAAGGCAGCTACTACATACTCATCAGAATATTACTCTTCATAATACTTCCTCCCTCACAACAAAGCATGATAGATTGGACCTTGATGCTGGCTGTGCTGGCTGCATTGACAATGATAGTCGGCAACATTTTCGCTCTAATACAAAATAACATCAAACGCCTCATCGCATACATCTGCGTCGCTGATGTCGGCTACAACCTCGTCGCCATCACAAGTGCCACTCAACTCGGATTAGCAGGTAACCTCTACTTCTTCCTCATCGGAGGCTTAACAACAGCACTTGCATTCATGGCGGTCGGAATCATCAACAGTCATGGCTTCAAAACACTGGATGACTTCGCCGGCGTAGGCAAGAGAATGCCCTGGTCCAGCTTAGCTCTAGTCATGGCAGGCTTATCATTCGCTGGAGTGCCGCCATTAGGCGGTTTCATCGCAAAATACTTCGTTTTCACTGCAGCAATAAGTGTGAACTTGACTTGGCTCGCAGTTATCGGTGTCTTAACTAGTGTTCTGCAAACTGCTTACATATTCCGACTCCTAAACGTCATGTATGGCAAACAACCAAAAGACGGCATCACTGTCAGCATAAAAGAAAACAAGTACATACTTGTACCGGTGTTTATGCTAGTCACGGCAATCTTCATATTTGGTCTGTTCCCAGACCTCGTATTGCAACTGATACAGCCAATTATGAATCAACTACCTTGGTTTATTCCATAACGCAATAAACCTTTTCTTCCTAGTTTTTTAATTTTTAAAAAGTTAACTCATGAAATTCTTTTTATTTATAAACAATAAAAAATTATGAGCCAAATAGAGGGAAATTAATTAAAGTGGTTTTAGCGTAAAAGCAAAGCTACTTTATAATTTGTCCGTCACCAACAACAACATACTTTGTTGTCGTAAGTTGTTGTACGCTCATGGGTCCGCGTGCGTGCAGCTTTTGGTTGCTAATACCTATTTCAGAGCCTAATCCGAATTGGTTTCCATCAGTGAATCGTGTTGAAACGTTCCAATAGACTGCAGCTGAGTCGACCTCTTTGAGGAAACGTGTTGCCTTAGCAAAGTCGCGAGTAACGATGCTATCACTGTGGTGTGTACCGTACTTGTTAATGTGTGCTATGGCTTCATCGAGGTTACTAACTACTTTGATACCAATGATTAGGTCAAGGTATTCGGTGTACCAGTCTTCTTCTGTTGCAGCTTTTACGTCAGGTACGATATTGCGTGTAGCAGTATCGCCTCTTACTTCAACGCGGTTTTTACGCAGCTCTGCAATGATTATTGGTAAGTAATCCTTTGCGATTTTTTGGTCTACGAGGAGTTTTTCAGCTGCGTTGCATACACCGGGCTTCTGAATCTTAGAGTTTATGACTATAGGTGTGGCTTTTTGAAGATCTGCGTCTTCTTCGACGTAGACATGGCAGTTGCCTGTGCCTGTCTCGATAACTGGGATACGTGATTTCTCAATGGTTGTTTTGATTAAATCAGCGCCACCTCGGGGAATTAACACGTTAATATAATCTCTCATTGCCATAAGTTCCTCGGTGTCTTTGCGATCAGTCGAATTGACAATTTGTATAGCGTCCATTGGTACCGTTGTTTTTGATAGTGCTTCTCGTAGAACTTTGCAGATTGCGACGTTGCTGTGTATTGCGTCTGAGCCGCCTCGTAGAATAACAGTGTTTCCTGATTTGACGCAGATGCCTGCGGAGTCTGAGGTTACGTTGGGTCGTGATTCGTAAATTACCCCAATTACTCCTAGTGGAACGCGGACTTGGCTGATGATTAAACCGTTAGGTCTTGTCCAAGTGGCTAGCACTGAGCCGACTGGATCAATTAATGAAGCGACTTCACGGAGCTCTTTTGCCATGTTTGAAATCTTTTTCTGATTTAACTCTAAACGGTCAAGAAGGGACGTTCTAAGGCATTTAGCCTTCGCCGCTTCAACATCGATTTTGTTTGCGGTTAAAATTTCAACATTATTAGCTTCTAAGGCATCTGCCATCTGATGCAATGCGTTGTTTTTGGCTTCCGCTGAAAGCTTGCCCATCTCAAACGCGGCTGCTTTGGCTTTGACGCAGATTTCTTTAATCATGGTTTTACCTCGGTTAAGTGTATGTTCCGGTGCTCGATAACCTCTTTGGGTTTGTCGGCACCGAGTTTTTTGTGTACTTCAGTTACCTGTAACCCTTTAATTAGGTTTAACTGACTACTGTTAAAGTTTGGGTTGCCCCGTGCGAATTCCTTGCGATTTTCGTCCTCTAGACTTACTACGTCGCCTTCTTTGAAGATACCACTCACATTAGTTACTCCAACGGGTAAGAGGCTATAGCCTTCAAGTATGGCTTTTTTTGCGCCCTCGTTAACTTGGATTGTACCTTTAACAGCGGCGCCGTAGGCTATCCAGCGTTTCATTGCAGGCATGCGATTTTGGGGTTTAAAGTAGGTGCCTACCTCTTTACCAGTTAAAATGTCAACGATGACGTTTTTTCTCCGGCTGTTAGCGATGACGACGGGGATGCCGCATGAAGTTGCTATTTCTGCGGCTTTGATTTTGCTTTGGATGCCGCCCCTTCCGAGTTTGCTTTTTCCATTAAGTGAGTCTTTGAGTTCAGCGGTGATTGAATCTATCTTTTTTATTAGTTTTGCTCCGGGTTTCGTGGGGTCAGCTGTGTATAAACCATCTACGTCGGAGAGTATGATTACTAAGTCCGCGCAGATTGCGCCTGCAACTAATACAGAAAGGATATCATTGTCGCTGAAGTTCACTTTATATCCCTCAGTTCGCATGAGTTCGTCAACTGCGGTTACGTCGTTTTCGTTAATAATTGGGACTACGCCTACTTTGAGTAGCAAACTCAAGACGTCGCAGGTGTGTACGTATGATGCTCTGTTTGAGAGGTCCTCGGCTGTCAGCAGAATCTGAGCCACTTTGACATCATATTTTTTGAATAGCTCTCGGTATTTTGTCATGAGTACGCTCTGCCCTGTAGCGGCTGCTGCTTGCTGAAAGGCTATATCCTTGGGTTTAGGCGGGATTCCGAGTTCAGCGATTCCTGCTGCAACAGCACCTGACGTAACTAAAACAACTTTGTCTCCTTGTTTTGATGCGGCTGCAATTTGGCTTGCTAGATTTTGCATTTCTTTTTCGTCTAATTTGCCCTCTTTTGTTGTTATGCCGCTTGTGCCGACTTTTACAACGATCAATCTTTGAGGCATCACTTATTCACTTGTTAAGATAGTGTATTTGAATTATGTGTGACTCACTTAAAAATGCAACCAAGTTATCTAAGCGATTCATTTTCCTCTTAATTGCTGTTCAAACGATGAATTGATACGATCATGTTCGAAAAATATATATACAAATTGAACATGGCTTTTTGACCATGTACATACCCTTACAAACATTAACTTCTTTATCAGAAACAAACCCCCTCATATTTTGGATTGCCCCCATTGCAGGCATAATCGCGGTTGTTGCTTCACTTGTACTCATGGCCAGAATCGGCAAAATGAGTCCCGGCGGACCAAAAACCGTTGAAGTGGGCAACGCAATACGCGAAGGCGCATATGCCTTCTTGAAAAGGCAGTATAAAACCATCGCAATAATCACAGTAATCATTTTTGCATTGCTTTGGGTAGCCCTGCCGACTGGGCCCTTTGGCGTCGGTACGGCTGCAGCGTTCTTGGTGGGAGCCGTTGCCTCTTTGGCGGCTGGCTACATCGCCATGGACAATGCCACTAAAGCTAACGTTCGTACAGTTGCTGCGGCTAAAGAATTCGGCGCAGAAAAAGCGCTTAAAACAGCATTCTACGGCGGCGCTACAATGGGTATGGCAGTTGTCGGTTTATCTTTGTTGGGTGTTAGTTTTCTGTTCTTGCTCTATGGCGGCTATAATGCAATGTTCGGCACTCTTTCAGTGACCGAAGCTGCGGAGTTAGGTCGCAGTGCAGCAAGTGGTATTGTTGGTATGGGTTTTGGCGCCTCATTAATCGCATTGTTCGCTCAGCTCGGAGGAGGAATTTACACTAAAGCGGCAGACGTCGGCGCAGACCTAGTAGGCAAAGTCGAAGCTGGTATTCCTGAAGATGACCCACGCAATCCAGCAGTAATCGCTGACAACGTTGGCGATAACGTTGGTGACTCAGCTGGCAGAGGCGCAGACTTATTCGAATCAGCCACAGGTGAGAACATCGGTGGCATGATCATCGGCGGTTTAATCAGCATCGCCACAGGTAACCTCATATTCTTGGTGTTCCCGCTAATTGCAAGAGCCCTCGGTATCTTTGCAACCTTGGTCGGTATGCCATTTGTAAAACTTAACGAATCAGAAGCAAAACACCCGATGAAAGCGCTCCGCAAAGGCCTCTTGGTCACAACGATCGTTGCAGGTGTCTTATTCTTTGCAGCAACAGTTCTACTTCTCGGTAGCATGTACCTGTTTTACTGTCTACTCGCTGGTTTAGCTGCTTCAGTAGCAATTGACTATATTACAGACTACTATACAGGGCGCGACCGTGGACCAGTTGTTAAAATTGCTAAAGCAAGCGAAACAGGCAGCGCAACCAATATTATTACTGGTTTTGCAGTCGGCTTAGAAACAACTGCACTGCCCGTAGTTTCACTGGTAATTGCACTTCTCGCATCATACTGGTTTGGAACACAATTCGGCATAGAAATCGGTATTGACCCATTCATAGGAGGAATATACGGTACCACTCTTGCAACAATGGGTATGCTTGCAGTCATGGGTATGGTCTTAGCCCTTGACGGTTTTGGTCCAATCGCTGACAACGCAGCAGGAATTGCTGAAATGTCAGGTGAAGGTGGTGCAGAGGCAACCATGGAAGCACTCGATGCAGTCGGTAACACAACCAAAGCACTCACCAAAGGCTTCGCCCTTGGCTCAGCACTACTTGCAGCACAATTACTATTCCAAACATACATCGAAGAAGTACACCTTGCAATAAACAACGGCATTTTACCGGCAAACACAGTTGTTGAGATAAACATCGCTAACCCAGCTGTTCTGGTTGCAGGCTTCATCGGCGCTATGATACCTTTCTTCTTCAGTTCGCAAGCTATCAGCGCAGTAGGAAAAGCAGCCGCAGAAATGGTTGCAGAAGTAAGACGCCAATTCAAAGAAATACCTGGAATCATGGACGGAACTGGTAAACCCGAATACGGCAAAGCAGTAGATATCAGCACAAAATCAGCCCTAAGAGGTATGGTTGTACCAGCATTGATCGTTGTCGTCGTACCAATCATTGTTGGCGTTCTCTTAGGTCCAGCCGCAGTTGGTGCTCTCGTTATCGGCGCAACTCTATCAGCCGTTCCCTTAGCACTACTGATGAACACTGGCGGTGGTGCATGGGATAACGCAAAGAAATACATCGAAGCAGGCCACTTAGGCGGCAAGAACAGCCCAGCTCACGCAGCAGCAGTCGTAGGCGACACAGTCGGCGACCCAATGAAAGATACAGCAGGTCCAAGCCTTCACGTACTCATAAAACTCTTGAGCACGTTATCAATCGTATTCATCCCGCTGTTCTTTAACCTGCTACAACTGATCCATTAGAACAACAAAAAAGGGAAGTTTTTCTTCCCTCTAAACCCTTTTTTAATTTTGAACAAAATTTTTTATTGTAATCTTTTTAAGTGGTTGAAGATCAGAGATATTAAAGTAGCCTGATTGATATCAGGACTCAGTATCTTAGCGTTCGGCTATTGGGATAAACTCCTTTCCAAATTCTCCAACGTATTCTGAGGAAGGGCGAAGAAGAACAGCATCTTCGTATTGCTCTATTACATGAGCTACCCAGCCAGAAATTCTACTCGACGCAAAGAACAACGGGAAAAATTCTTTTGTAACTCCTAATGCGTCCATGGTAACAGCAGCGTAAAAGTCAACATTTGGATAGATTTTCTTCTTTTCGAAAACTGCATTTTCGATCTGGATGCACCTATTATACAAAGTTAATGATCGCTCGCGATGCAAAAACTCTTCAACTATTCCTCTAAGATGTTTGGTTCGGGGGTCTTGTGCTTTATACATTCGATGACCAAAACCCATGATCTTTTTCTTTTCATCCAACAAACCTTGGATGTATTCGTTTATGTCTTTTTCAAGATCTATGTCATCAAGCATATCCATGACTTTTTCGCTAGCTCCACCGTGTAAAGGTCCTTTCAGAGTTCCTATAGCTGAAGTTACAGCTGAATAAATGTCTGAGTTGGTGCTTGCAGTTACACGCGCAGCGAATGTAGAAGCATTGAATCCATGGTCAGCATGAAGAGTCATAAAACGATGGATAACACTTGCTTCAGTGTCATCTGGAACATCACCTTTAAACATATACAAGAAGTTTTTAGCGAAACCAAATTCGCTTCTTGGTGCTAAAACAGGTTTGTTTTGTCTAACTCTATTAATGGCAGCCACGATCGCAGGTACTTGAGCAACTAATCGTGTTGCTCTTCGATAGTTGGCGGCTTTGGAGAAATCTCCGATATCTGGGTCGTATTCTCCAAGGTGAGAGACTTCTGTTCTTAAAATATCTATTGGATGACAATTTTTAGGTGAATTTTTAATACTTAAAATAATTGGATCAGGCAGATTCATCTCAACGATAAGTTGACTTGAAAGTTCATCCAATTCTTGTTGATTAGGGAGCTTTTTATGAATCAATAGGTACGCAATTTCTGCGTAAATAACTCGCCCTACAAGATCATCGATATTATACCCTAGATAGTAAAGTGCCCCATTAGGATCAACATAACTCAGTTTGGTTTCTGCCGCAGCTACATCACGTAATCCGCGAACAACTGATTTGTCGTTTTCGCTCATTCTTTCACTTATTCTGAATAATTGAATTAATAAGATTTAAACTAAACGCAATACAGGTCCTTCTTAAGAAGGGAGAGTATACTTTAGGGATGTAATCGAGATACTTAAGGGAAGTGTTTAGTTTTCCGTAGTATATTTTTAGTCCGCTTGTATATTCAACTATCTAACGAGATGTTAACCTGTTGAAGATTATTGAAAAGAACTTGCATCAAGGCTTCCTCAAAGTCGTACCGGACACGCCAGATGACCTTTGGCATCTCTACAACGTTGTCTACAAGGGCGACGAGGTTTATTCTTTTAGTTCACGCTCTATCAAAAGTGATACTGCAACATCTAGACCAAAGAGCGGCGAGCGTGTGTCTGCTTTTATGGGTGTTAAGGTTGAGTCGGTTAGTTGGGACAAATTTCTAGGGAAGCTTCGGGTTCACGGTTTGATTTGCCACGCCCCAGACATCATACCTACTGGTGCTCATCATACTCTTAGTATAGCTCTAAATCAGCCAATGACGATCGTGAAAAAGGAGTGGCCAAAGCATCTCTTAGATCGATTGACCAAGGCAAGTGAAACTGAAAAGCCTTTGCTGATTGTTTCTATCGACGATGAAGGATTTGCAATAGCCGAAACTAAACAGTACGGTTACGAAACCCGTGTTGAACAACGTGTTCGTTTACCTGGTAAACAAGATGCTGACAAGCGTGTTGAAGCGACCAAGGGCTATTTCAAGTTGGCACTTGATAGCCTACTTAAACTCTGGGCAGTAAATCACAACCCACTCGTTGTTATCGGCGCAGGTTACGTCAAAAACGACTTCGTAAACTATCTTCAAGACGAATCAAAAGAGCTATTCAAAGCAATAGTGGATATTAAAAGTGTTAATAATGGCGGTACGGCAGGCATCGATGAAGCTCTTCGCTCTGGAGTACTCTTGAAAGCTGCACATGAACTTCGCATTGTTGATGAGACTAACTCTATGGAGGAGGTTATGAAGCGTCTCGGTAAAGGGGAAGGGACAGTAACTTATGGCTTAGCATCAGTAGAGAATGCTGCTAACATGGGGGCAATTGAAAAGTTGATAATCGCTGATACTGCCCTTCGTGATGCTGATGAAACACAACGTCTAAAGCTTGAAGAATTAATGCGAGGTGTCGAACGGCGTCAGGCAAACATAACTGTAATCAGCACTGAACATGAAGCAGGCGCGAAACTGCTCGCATTGGGAGGAATAGCAGCGCTACTTAGGTTTGCCATATACACGGATACTATAAATCAAAGTTAGGACCGAAATCGTTAAAGTGCTCTTTTGTGTGTTTTTTTACTTGATTGCATATGCAGGGTCCAGACTGGAAATACACTGAGACAATACAGAAAAGGATCAGAATAACAAGGGTTAATGTAAAAGAACGTCACGTTGACGCCGTTGATTTAGACGGTGGAATGTCTCTTTGTATGAATGCAGATCAAAAAATTGATTTAAGCAAGATAAAGAAAGCAAAAATCTATCAAGCAACTATCAAAGTGTTTAAGGCTGAAATAACCCCTGAACTTGAGAATCAATTAATTGAATCGGCCATGGATGATATCGATCAACTAAGAGCGATAAATGCTATGAAGGCTTCAGGATTTAAGCCAAGCAAGTTTGATTTAATCGCTCTAACCCATTAATCCATCGTCGGCTCTTATGAAGAAGCCGGCTCCCTGTTTGCGCTTTCTTTGGCAAACAAGGGCCCACCTTCAAGTTTCAAATCGAGGAGTCTTAGGATTATTCGCGCCAGTGTTCAGGCTTACTCAATGCATCAGACGGAATCAATTTACCCGAAACACAACCAATCAAATCTGGCCGAAGTGCTTTAACCATCCATGCATCTGCATCTTTCTCTGGAATCGGACAAAACGCTTCAAAACCAAGCTTGCCTGCCGGCGTAAATCCAAACCGCGGATAATAATTTGGCCATCCGAGCACAAACACCAAGTCAATATCTAATTCAGTTAATTTTTCTAAGCCTTTCTTGATTAGTGCGCCGCCGATCCCCTGCTTTTGATACTTGGGTACAACTGCAAGGGGTGCCAGAAACGAGACTTTAACTTGGGGATAGTTAATAAGGTACCCGTTTGTGAACAGGATATGTCCTGCAGCCTGATTTTCTACGAATGCCAAAAGTGATACGCGTGGTTCTGCAGTGGGGTCGACTAGTAGGTCGCGAGTAAGTTCTACTTCAGCATCTCTAATAAAAGCGGATTTTTCAACGTATAGTATGTCGTTTAAGTCGGCTTCTGTGGTTTCTCGTATGTACATGATATCACTTTCTTAGCTAATACTTCTGAGTGACTTATCTGCTTTTTAGTTTTAGTAAACAAGCAAAACTATTATTACTCTACCTGCCTCAAGGTAGCTGCTATGAAACGAATAATTCTGATCACTGGCACACCCTGTGTGGGCAAAACAACAACCGCAAAAGCCCTAACCGCAAAACTGGGTGCAGAATACATCAACCTCACAGACTTCGCAAAGACATACAACCTTACAGTTGGCGAAGACCAAGAACGAAGAACCATAATTATCGACGAGCAAAAAATGCAACAGAAAATAGAAGAAACCATCGACGCCTCACAGAACGTCAACATCATAATTGACGGGCACTTCGCTAGTGCAGTAACTCCCACCAAACATGTTGCACACGTTTTTGTTTTGCGTCGAAATCCCAAAGAACTTAAAGTGTTCATGGAAAAAGCTGGTTATAGCGGTAGCAAAATGTGGGAGAACCTTCAAGCTGAAATCATTGATGTCTGTCTTGGCGAGGCAGTTGAAGTGCATGCAGGCAGAGTTTGCGAACTCGATGTTACAGGTAAATCAGTTGAGGAAGTAGTTGGAGAAATTTTAAATGTTTTGGAGAAAAGAAAAAAATGCTTTGTAGGTACTGTAGATTGGATGGGTACCTTGGAACATGAAGGTATCCTTGATGAATATCTAAAACCTATCTGATCATCGGAAGCTGCCGATTTTTTGCTTCGTTAACAGTGAAATTTTGCGTCGGTTAGAGTAGGATTTAGCGTGGTCGCTGAATTTTTCTCCAATCATAATGGGGCTTGACAGGTCCACATCTTCTGAAGCCGTATCCAAGTTAATAATAACGTTGACGCCTATGGTGCGGTTCCAATCCCTCACCCAAACGCCTTGTTCAAGTCGCCCCTTCTGTACGATTAAGTCAAAATGGCGTAGAACGCCGCTGTGTCCCTCCATCATGGCGTTTTCGCTGTTTACTTTGTAGCCTTCTTTTTTGAAGTACTTTACTGCTAAATCCATAAGATGTGACCTGGGTTTGGATTCTTCCATGCTTACACGCGCTCCCCGTTTCCCCTATACTAAACTGTTATTTGGGTGTGTGTGGAAAAGCCTTTCGGAAGCTGCTCGTAAAATGACGGTAACATTAATCGTTAAATGCACAAAATGCAGCGGATATATGCTTAGTGCGCAAAAACAGAAGACCAAAATCTGCCCCTACTGTGGCACACACGTTAACCTCCAACGGGCACTAAGGGTCGCTGCCGCTAACACGGCCTTTGAGGCTTCAGAGATGTTGCGAAAATTAAAAAGCGAACAGGGTTTTAATCGTAAACCTTAGCGGACTTGGCGAAGCATCTCACATGTTTTGCATAAGGTCGATGCAGATGGTTCACCGCATTCAGCGCAGACTTTGAAGTCTTCTTTTTTGGTTGTTTCTTCAATGGCTGGTCTGAGTTTCTCTATAGCTCGAGATACAGTGAACTTTGTTCCAGCATGCTTCTCTTCCATGCGGTTTAGCATACCTCGAATATCGTTGCGTAATGCTTCTGTAGCATACGGGCATGGTGTATCCTGAAAATCTATCTTCTTTACGTAAGCGTAGAGGGCGCTCTCTTTCTCTGGAATCTCGCAGAAGGGTTTGATCTTTTGCACAAACATAGGGTGTACTTCATTTGTAACTGGCTTTTCTTTTGCTAAACGTATGATATCCCCACGAAGGATATTCATAAGAACAGTTTGGGTCTCGTCATCAAGTGTGTGAGCAGTTGCCACTTTGTCAGCTTTAACCTGTCTTGCGCCGATGTTTATGGCTCTTCGACGCAATACACCGCAGTAAGCACAAGCTGTAAGTTCAGTTTGACCTCTGTCGCGAGCTCTCTCTACAATTTCATCCAAGTTATAACCATAGAGTTCCTTAAATGAAACCACATGGTGAGGGACTTCGAGTTTTTTGCATGTTTCCGCTGCTATGTCGAGGGCTTCGTCTCGGTACCCTTTGATACCTTCATCCACTGTAACAGCAGTTAAAGTTGTCTTTGGTCTGTACTTTTTGATTTTCGTAAGAATGTGTAGAAGGCTTAGGCTGTCTTTACCGCCTGATACTGCTACTGCAAGATGGTCGTTGAAGTTGAGCATGTGGTAACGAGTTATGGTCGAACGGACTTTGGCTTCGATGGATTGAGCGAAGCATTTCTTGCACAGGGTTTCTCCTGAGTATGGCCTGTGAAAGAAGGCCTCGCGTGTTTTGCATGCAGTGCAATGAGTAGTAGGCATAGTATTTGTTTGATGTATCAAAGTAGATATGGATTCTCCCGAGAAAATTATTTTCGAATATCTTTTTTTCTTTTTCTGGGCGACTTTTAATCTTTTAAATGTTGTTTAGGATAGGTAGAGTGCAGAATTTGTGATTTGTGTTTTGTTTTTGTTTTCTTTGTGAGGTTGGGGACGTTTAGGGTTCCTCATCCTCATGGGTTTACTGGTTTCCTGTTTGGTTTTCTAATTTAGGCTGCCCTTCTGTGTCTGTTAGGATGAGGACAGTGTGGCTTTGCCTCATCCACATACGTGGGGTCATGTTAGTTGGGATGGGATGGAAAAGAGGAAGCATGATGGAAACCCTGTTTTTTTGTAAGTTGGGGTTTGCTTTTTTGTGTTTTCGTTATTTGGGTGTTTCTTGTTCTAAAGACTATTAAACGTTGTAACACTAAATGTAGAAGTTGTTAGGTAAATAATGGCTACTAAACCAGCAAGACGCGACGATTATAAAGAAATAAAATACAGTAGCGGACGCTGGAGTAAGTTAAAGGAGCTTCGCGAAAAAGCTTCATTGATCATGAATGCTTTGGATGCTTTCCATTTGGCTTCTACAGTGCATGGAAGCGTAGCTAGAGGAGATGTAAAAGTACAAAGTGACGTCGATGTCTTCATTGGTGAAGTGCAGAATAGTTTTTTGGTGGAATCAGCACTCGAAAAAGCCAAATTGCCGATTAGTTCCCGCCTAATTGTGCAGGCTACGCCAAATTATGCCATGAAAGCTCATATAGAAATTAATGAGCAGGCGACTGTTTCTTTTCCGCTTATGGAGATGCGGCGCGTAGAGCGGGAATTTTATCGTTTCGGTGGCGAAGCCAGTCTGTTCCAGCTCCAAGCAGGTATTCGTGTTGCGGGTGTAGACAAGCGGCTTATGCTAATTGAACCCCTAGACCTTGGACATGTTGAGAGCAGTATCATTGGCAGGGCGGAATTCGCAGCTAAATTGCTGGGGATTTCTGTGGAGACTGTTTTGGATCGGGTTCATGCATTAATGAAACGAGATACAGTTGGGCGAACTGGTGTGTTTATAAAAAAAGAATTATCCTCGGATGAAACTTTTGAAGGTGCTTTAAAAAAGTTGGCTGAGGCAAACCCTGCGGTTCGCCGAAGACTAAAAGGGTAGTTTAAGAGGGGTAGTAGATGAGTTCTTTTTCTTCGAGTAGTTGCTGGATTTTGTCGACTGCTTCGTAGACTTGTTCTTCTTTCTTTGCGCCGACGCATACTAGTTTGCCTGCGCTGAAGATTAAGAAGACGACTTTGGGTTCGTCCATGCGGTAGACTGCGCCTGGGAATTGTTCGGGTTCGTACATGACGCGGCTTAGTTTGTAGACGAGGCTTTCAAGGTCGATTTCGCCGCCGAGTTCTGCTGATGCGACGATGTTTTGGATGTTAACGATTGGTTTTTCTGTGATTTGTATGCCTTCGCCGCGTAGTTCTTTTACTACTTTTTCTACTGCGCTTCTTGATTCTTTTTCTGATTTAGCGCCTGTACAGACCATTTTGCCTGTCCCGAAGATCAGGGTGGCTGTTTTTGGTTTTTTTAAGCGGAAAACTAGACCTGGAAACACTGAGGGGTTGTATTCTGTCTGTGGGAATTTCTCTACGATTTTTTGTAAGTCTATTTTCTGGTTAAGAGAAACCGACGCGACTATGTTCTGTATGCTTATGATTGGTTTTCGTTTACTCATGTCAACTCACGAGCTTCTTTATTTAAATAACAGAGGGAGTATATAAAGCATCTATTTATAAAGAGTTGCTTATCGCTCACACGCTTAATTTAAGCATATTTAACTTCGGAATTGGATGTTTTGATGTTTTCTTAACTTTTTTTGTAGTGATTGACTGTTTTTCTTGTTATTTCTGTTTATTTGCTTTCACAATTGAATCTATCACACCTAATATCCAGTTTAACGTTTGTTTAATATAGCCAAACAAGCCACACAGTACCCCGTGAACCACTTTGCCTCAACACAGTTTCTACATCGTCGACGTATTTGCCGAGTCAAAATACTCAGGCAATCAACTTGCCGTCATCCAAAACGCCGCCGACCTCACTACCACCCAGATGCAGCAGATAGCCAACGAAACCCACTTCTCCGAAACCACCTTCATCCTCAACGATAAACCCCGAGACGGCGGCTATGACGTACGCATCTTCACACCCCAACAAGAGGTTCCCTTCGCAGGACACCCCACTTTGGGTACAGCATACATAATCAAAAACTTCATCGCAGAAGGCACCCCCGATACTGTTATCTTGAACTTAGGGGTAGGGCAAATCCTCGTATCCTTCCACAAAGATTTAGCTGGTCAAGAGGTGTTATGGATGAGGCAGAAGCCGCCCGTTTTCCTAGAACGATTTTCAATCGAAGAGTTGGCGACTATTCTGCAACTAAGTGCATCCGATTTCGATGGTCGCTTTCCTATTCAGGAGGTCTCAACGGGCATGCCTTTCATGATCGTACCTCTGAAAACACTAGACGCAGTAAGAAGAGCTCACGTTAACGTAGATGTACTCAAAAAAATCGCAGACAAAGTCCATGGCGGCATACTTATTTTTTGCCCCCAAACCTATCAGCCAGAAAACAACCTAAACGTTAGGGTTTTTGTAGATTTATTCGGTATCCCTGAGGATCCAGCTACGGGGTCAGGCAATGGCTGCCTTGCTGGTTATCTCTTGCATTACCGATATTTTGGCACAGACAAAGTAGATGCCCGAGTTGAGCAGGGCTTTGAAATCAATCGTTCATCCATACTTCTGGTGAAAGCCTGCGAGAGAGAAGAAGAAATTGAGGTTTTGGTAGGCGGAAAAGTCCAACTCGTGGCCTGCGGCACTCTAATATAGGAAAACTTTTGTGGGTACCTTTATTGGCAGGTATTTTCATTTTTCTGTTGGGCTGGTGAGTTGGTGTGTGGCTTCCGGACCCAAAACTGCGGGTCTGAGGAAACTCCGCCCACATGTAGAATTGCAGTCCCCCTGGGACAAGCTGAGAAGCTTGGCAACGGAGCAGAAACGAAACGTCTAACCGGACATGGCTATGACACATTTGTGATGTCGAGTCCGCCGGCTTAGAAACGGTGAAACGGCCGCCCTGCAAGTGGAAAGGGCAAACAGTCGCCGATGAAGCATCTACCGGAAGGCGCGGGTAGCCCGATTAGCCGAATGCCACAAACAACAGAAGGCGGGTTACAACCAATACACCAGCCCAATTAACTGCCACAATAAACAGAAGATTCCTGATATTCAGTACAGCAAAATTCTATCCCCTTCTGTTACACGAAACAATGAAGCCCTCCTATGTTGGCAAAGAAATCTAAGCAACCCTGACGAGTCAATTTATTTTACTTATCAGTGATTAACAAATATTATATCTAAAGAGCAGCTAAACCATATTTTAAGTGAATCAATCGCATGAAATTCCGTTATGAATTACTCTATAAAGAAGTGTATCTTGAAAATCTAAAAGTTGGTACTATTACAGATATTATTTTGGATCCTGAAGAATGGAAACTTACTCATCTTGTAATAAAGTTGACAAATGAGGCAGCTAAAGAAATACTTGGTGCAAAGGGATCTTTCTATAATACCCTGGCGATTAAAGCAGTCGCACCCGCTTCTAAAAACAGTACTTCGAAAGATAGAATTAATCTTCAGGTTTCAAAAGCACAAATGAACTTATACCTTCGTCCACATAACGGTCAATAAAGATTTTTTTTCCAGCAACAAAAATACTCTAATTTGCAATTTGGGGTTAGCGCCAAATGGCGCTACATAGCGGGTGCGAGCTTATAGTATTAATTGAATTCAGCTAATCCCGTTTTCACTATCTTAGAGAAGGCTCGCTTACTACGGAAGAGTTTTAAATGTTCTCTCTTTAAATTATCGAGGGAAATCTATGACAATCAATATTCGCCGTGTATTAATTGAAGCTTTAAAGGCGCGTGAGACCTCTCTTGTGGAACTTTCACAAGCTCTATGTTCTGCAAATGGAGTAGACGAATGCGATATGGTAGTTACTGACGTTGATGCTAAGACTGAGACAATAAAGCTTACTGTAAGAGGCAGTAACATTGAATATGGTGGAATCTTGAGTATTTTACAAGATAACGGTGTTTCAGTTAAAGGTGTAGATGAAGTCAGTGTTTCAAAGGTTAAACAGCCTTTGCAAAGGTCCACGCCTTAACTTCTTTTTTATATGAACCAGTCTAGCAGGAAGCCTATGATAAAGGCGAGAACTCCGAACAAAACCATTCTTGCCCCTTTTTTATAGGGGTTTGTTTTTCCAATTTTCCCCATATAGACTCCTGCGCTAAATAATGTGCTTAAAGCCAGAACTACAGAGAGCCAACCAGCTATTTCAACTTGTAGAATTCCTATTGCAGCAAAGATAAAAGGCGTAACCGTTACGGCACAGGAGAATAAAGGTGTTGCAAAGTTAATTATCGTGGCAAGCAGTATGGTGTTTCTTGCGGTCTTTTGGATGCTCGTATCTTGTAGGTCTGTGAATAAAGCTTTCTCTAGATCCGCGATTTTTCTTTCTTGTTCTAGGCTCTCTGCTTCATAGACACTTACGCCAGTTGAGATACCTAAAGCAATACTAGTGGTTAGCATAGTTACTATGATTACTTTTAAGCCTGCGTCGGCGGCGAATGCTGACCCCACGATTATGCCTAGCAGCATAAAGGTTGAATCAAACAAGGTGTTAATGAAGAATCTTCGAATTATAGGACCGACGCTTTCATGTTTGAGCGTTTCTCGTAGACGATTCATTTTCTGGGCCTTTTGTAGAATTTGCATTGACATAGTTATAAGTGCTATGAGTTGAAAAGACTGCATTTATGATGAATATTATATGTATTTTTTCTCAGTCAAGAAACTTTGACAAAAAACCTTTTAAGAAAAGAAATATGCCCTAAATTGAAGGATTAAAATGACTGCCAAATGGAAAGAATTTGCTTTTTTAGGCTTTATGTTGAGTCTTGCAATCTTAAGCATCCCTCAAATAGCCCTTGCGGACTCTTTAGATACCTTACTTTTTACTGACAATTTTGATAACTATGCAATAGGCAATTTCCCTTCACAATGGAAATTAGTTTTTAACGGCATGGGTGATCAATACCAGCAAGTTATTAGTGACCCCATAAATTCCGCAAATAAATGCTTCCAATTACAAGGTGAACGTAACTGGGCTGCTGATGCGGTGAAGTATTTTCAAAGTAGCTCAGACGTAATAGGTTTTGAAGTAAGTGTGTTAGTCACAAAAAATAATGGTGCCTCTGAAGATGACGTTAAGATGGGGCTCTGGAAACAAGTTAACTGGGGCCAAGCCAAATGGACTGATGGTATAATATTCACAGACAATGGCACAATAGTTGCTCGACCTTATGTAGACGCGGAAGGCTCAGGTACTATTTTACAAACCTACGTTCCTGGTAAGTGGTATAATATCAAGTTTGTTCTAGACAGACCAAATCAAATTATTTCAGTTTACATCGATGGAGTGCTTAAGGGAGAATCAATTAAAGGCAGCAATCTACCCTACGTTTTTGATGGATTTGCTATTAGCGGTCGTTACAGTGAGATCCCTGTTAATTATGATAACGTGAAGATTTTTGAGTCTTCATCTAGTAATATCGATCAAGAACCCACTCTTACAGCTTCGTGCACAAGTTCATCAAGCCTATCTAATTTCAACGTTCAAATCAAAGGTGGCCTTAACTTCAATGGTACGGGCATTTCACAAGCCCCAATACTATTATCTTACAGCGTTACTGGCGGCAAATCTTGGATCGACCTTACACTTGTTCAAACTGACGCCCAAGGAAACTACTACGCAGAGTGGAAACCATCTGTCACAGGCTACTACTCACTAAAAGCACTGTATGAAGGAAATGAAAATTACTCAGACACTAGCGTAATGGTTAACTTTGCAGTGGAACCCTTCCAAGAGCAAAGCGTCTTCACAGTAAACTCAAACTCTACTATCACAGAGTTTTCTTTTAATTCAAATAGCAGTGAATTGAGCTTTGGTGTTTCCGGCGACTCAGGAACAACGGGGTACGTCAATGTTAACATTCCAAAGTCTTTGGTTAGCAATATTTCTGATCTAAGAGTCTACTTAGATAGCAACCAAATCGAATATTCTTACCAATCCCAAGAGGAAGGGTGGCTTCTTTACTTTACATATAATCATAGTACGCATTTTGTTGCTATCTGTTTAAGCTCATCAAACACTCAAATTCTAGGCTTGGGTTTGGTAGAAACTGCGATCTTAATTTTTATGGGAATTTTGGTCACAATTACAATTGTTGTTGTGTATACGGTTCTTAGAAAAAAAGACATTAAAGAAAATTAGTGGAATTTAATAGTAGAACTGTTAGCGATAAAAAATGTCCCTTTCACTTATGCTCATAATATGGTGACATTTTTACTATCTTCTTTCGGATAGCTTTTCGGAATAGAATAATCGGTATCTTGAAGAAGCCAAACGCTCTTTTGATCCGCTTGATATATTCCTCGAAAGTATGGTTCTGATATGCGAATTCTAGCTGTGCATCTTCGGTGTCATACCAGTCTAAATGATATTTATTGATGTCTTGAGTGAAGTATTTGCTGTCTGGTATAGGAAGGGCTAAGGCTCCAAATAATCGAGACAGGAATTCTCTGCCCCTTAGTTGCCACCCATTTTTTTTGCCACCGCCCAGAATATATGCCTGATTTTTGGGGGTAGTTCCAGTTTTCAGTTTTTCAGTGCCAGTAACTAAGGCTTCAGCTACATCTTCAGCCATAACCATCTCAAGCCGCATATCCGGATGCATATCAAAAAGTTCCTCTAAAAGAGGAAAACCGGCTTTAAATGAGAACACAGAGAAAGTGGGAAGTACACCTGCGAGCCTAAAGATAAGGTAATTATCAGCGTTTTTCTTAAGGTATTCTTCGCATCTTATTTTAGATTCTTCATAATTTCCGGTTATGATCAGGGGATCATTGCGGTCGATTAGCCTGTTTTGAATTTGGGTTGGGCCCATTACGCTTGCTGATGAAGTGAATATGAACGGGATGTCTCGGGCCGTCTCTTTGATAGCTTTGATTAGGTTCACAGTGCCACCGTAATTTACATCAATTGTTAGATCACGGAGTTTTTTTGAGATAGGGGGAATTATAGCTGCAAGATGAATTACGGCATCAGCTTGTTGAATGGCTGTTTTTATATTTTCATAATTTCTTATGTCACCAAAAATTACATTGACTTTTTTTCGATATTGTTTGGCTACTTTGCGGGTTTTCTTATTGTCTACCTCGAACACCAATATCTCATGATGTCGTTTGTATGCTTCTTTTAATACGGCTTTGCCGATGTTGCCAAAAGCGCCTGTTATTAATATCTTCATTGCCTACTATTTCCGTTGCAAGTTGTTGTTAATTTGTAACAGACGGTTACCATTTAACGCTATCTATTGAGCATGCTTGTTTAGGTAGTGACTAAAATGAATCAAAAACAATTTTACATACACCGTTATTCATAAAAAACCTTGTCAGCTTATTGTTCCATTCTCTAAAAGGCTCAAAAACGATAGAAGAGCAACTAAGAGATCTCTCAGAGAAAAACGGGGATTAAGAAAGGACCTACAACCAGGTGTGCCCTATTTGGTACTGAAAATATGAGAATTTAATGTCTGTCGAGCATATTACGTCTTGGGAATACAGCCTTTATATTTGAATAGCTCATTTTGTCAAAATGAAGGCGAAACAACATGACACTAAAAACACAACTGCAACAAATTGATACAATAACCGCAATACTCTTAGTTTACCTCTATGGGTGTGGTACCTTCTTATTCTTTGTAAGTGAGTCATATCTCCTAATGGGCGCTATAATATGGCTAATAGGCTTCGCGATTCTAAGTATCTATTACAGCCGATCACATTACTATAAAATTGAGAGAACTGACTAAAAACAGACTGTCATCTTGATAATCAATTTTCTATTGATGATTGTAAGTGTAACTTCTGTTAGATCTATATTTTGGCATATCTGATTCGTCAAGGGCATGAACTCGCGAAAAACCCGTCAAATGAATTGTGCTATTGCATCTCCTGCAGGAAAGCACTATCTCTTCTAAAGAAGAAGAATCGAGGTTTATGTCCATAATCGAATAAGCTAGTTCTGAATGGTCATCAGGAGAGATTTTGACTCCACAATAGGGGCATAGAAATCTGCCCTCTTGGTCAGTTTTGTCTAAGTCAAGCTTGTACACGTTTATTTGCTTTGTTATTCTTGTTTTCAAGGTCTTGCACCTTCCTCAAAGGAGCGTATAGTTAAAAAGTATTAATTCATTTTTCAAATTTATACCCAAATTTATACCAAAAATACAACCACAAAGGCGTCAATATTTTTAAAGTTCCAAACAGTAAATTAAACGAGGAAAAATGCCTGCATCAGAATATTCATCTGAAAAAACACGTAATAAAAAAAGAGCCATAGGAGCTATTGCTATTGCCTTGCTTTTAGTTTTTACAGTTTTGGCTTTCTTGGGGTACATTCCTTTCATAATTTGGATTGTTGCCGATCTAATAGTTGCTGGCATAGCTAACTTGTTACTGCGAAGGGTCGGAAGAGTTACTCTATAACTTGCGGTATCTGTTGGCCTTCAAAAAGATATTTCAGCCTACTTTTTATTGATAAGGGAGATATAACGTATTATTCCTTAGTATTATCTTTCTGTGACTACACAGGTGATATAGCAAAGGATTATTAACCATTTCAACGCAATCAAATATGGGTAAGGTTACCTATGAGTCAAATGGTTTGCATGTTGCCTAAGCCCACAGTCGACATTCAATGTCTCTGCTTCGACCAAAAAACCTGTGACGTACACATCGACGAAGGTGGCAATTTAGTCTGCAGATATGGCAGCAACGAGGGCGTAGTCGATGGTACAGCAAAGGTTATCTGTCCGCTTGAAATCGACACCGAGCGAAAGAAGTGGGAAGAGTTCCTAAATAAAGAAAGAAGCGAAAATACAGTTCCATAAGAACACCGAATTAAAGGGCAAGTTGGCAAGTCATAAAAATATTCAAAAAGTTAGGTTTTTCTCTAACTGTTTATACTTTCAGCAGTTTGTTTCTAAACTTGCCACCAGCTTTTTCGCCCATTCACCCGCCGCTTGGATTTCTTCGGTTTTTGGGTGCCCTCGCTTAATTAATATGCCCTTCCATCCTCCAAAGCATGCGAAATTCTCCTGTAGGACTTTCTGTCCATTGCTTTCTAAAAGTGCCCTTAACCTTGTTAGGGCCATTTTATCACTTCTAGGTGTACCACCCCAGGTTATGAACAGCGCAAACAACTTGGGATTCCTTAAATCCAGTTTTCCAAGGTACTTCATCATGTCTTCGTTTGGTGTACCCGCATAGAGGCCAGTTCCAATAAGAAATATGTCGTACTTTTCTAGAGACAATAGTGAAGGAATGCTATCAGAAGTTATTTTTATTGCTTCACAGTTAAGCTGGGAAGCCATTGCGTCTGCGATCTTTTTTGTATTTCCGCTCCTCGATGAATACAGAATGATTGCTTTCATTGTATCTATATTTCGTGTGCCTAGGACAAGAATTTAAGGTTTTAGACTTAAACGACAACTATTTTTGGTATTTGGGATTTCTTGATTCTTTGATCCAAAAGTCGGGATCATCAACGTTAATAATTTGCACTTCAACTACGTTGCTAGGATTGATTAAAACCGTTCTGAGTTTTGTAGGTAAATCCTGTTTAGACAAAAGGGCTATCCGTGAAGCTTCTAGCTGGTCGGCTATCTTCTCAGCCCTCTTATTCGCGTAACCTTTGTACTTAACGCTTTTTCCCTCAATAATAGCTTTATCAAAATTTTCCTTCGTACACTGTATCAGTTTATTGCCATCTCGAATGAACCAAAATGGACCAGTTGGGCTCGGCATATTTACATCACTAAACAAAATACTCCCTATTCATTATTTAATTAACATTGTTATGGTAGCAAGAAATTAGCGTCTCAGAACTAAATAAATTTTCAGTCACCCTGGAACAACCCAGTGCTTACGTGCAATTATCTTCATCGACACCATAGCTACTTAGGAGAGATATTACAAAAACGTTGCAGTACCTTTTTACTGTGCTGCCAGGATGAGTTTGCCTCAGAATTTGCAGATTATAATCTTTTAATCAATGGAATTAATGTATAAATTTTTACTTAATAATAATAAAAAAAATAAATGAGAGTAAGGCTAAAGCAGACTTACTATTTAGCTAGTCTGTGTTTTACTGCCTTTTGCTTTTTTTGCCTTTCTCTTTTCATCTTTCTGTTTCTTGGTTAAAGGTTTACCTTGTTTGCTAGGCATGAATTTTCATCCAGTATAAATTTTATACTTGTTTTGCTTTTAAAATCTTTCGAAAAACCCAAAGAGAATAAACAGTTTTTAGGCGTACTCTCTGAATGTGTGACCACATTTTGTACAGCGCATGAACTGAGTCATAGCTTCGTCTCCCCCACGTGTTTGAACCATCCAAACGTAAACTTCGTCGTTGCTGCATTTATCACATCGCTTCTTGATTTTTGTCATCGTATTTACTTCATCTTTTTGACCTATGACAGTCATGAAGGGTTTAGCCTTTGGTTGGATAACTGCGCCTGTTGTTGCCTTCTTGTTAACTGGTTGTTTTGTAAAGTTGCATTTTGCGCAGCATAGAACGAAGTTATTGCCTTCGCCGGTTTTTTTTGGATCAAGGCGTGAGCCACATGTTGGACAAAATTCCAAGTTCTAGAATCCTCTCTTATTCTTCCATAAAGATATTCGATTGGATATAAGGCTTCTTTATGCTAATTCATAAAATCTAAGCGAGAACATCAAAACATATAATAAAACAGAACTCTGAGAGGCAGAGAAAAGAGGCTTAAGTCTTTGCAGAGTGACAAAAACCCGAAAAGTGAATGGCAAACAAAGAAACATGCTTACAAATATTTGTCTAGAGCCCATAAGCTACCCCATAGAACTGAAGGTGAAAGGGTGCTTTTGGACCAGATACCTAATGGTATTAAGCGTGTTTTAGATTTAGGCGCTGGCGACGGTAGGGTACTCTCCCTTGTTCTCTCAAGCAATCCCTCTATTACAGAGGGTGTCGCTTTGGATTTCTCGGATCCAATGATAATTAAAGCTAAAAATCGATTCCAAAATGACAACCGTATTAAATTAGTTAAACATGACTTCAGTCTGACGCTTCCTGAGTATCTGGGGAAATTTGATGCAGTAGTTTCGAGTTTAGCGATACACCACTTGCTTCACGAAAGAAAAAGACATCTCTATGCGGAAGTATTCAACCATCTAAACTGTGGCGGAGTTTTCTGTAATTTTGAGCATGTATCTTCACCCACTGAGAATTTGCATCGCAAGTTCTTTTTAGCCATTGGTCAAATGCCTGAATCAGAGGATCCCTCAAATAAACTCTTAGACGTCGAAACACAGCTACAATGGCTAAGGCAGATAGGTTTTGTGGATGTGGATTGCAGTTGGAAATGGCTAGAAATCGCCCTCTTAGTAGGATATAAACCCTGATTTTTTTCCTATTGCTTATTAACGTTTTGTTGACAGATCGAAAGAATTAATAACTGCTTGTCCTAAAAATGGATCTAAGGAGTTTTTAAAAAAAAATGGCAGCTACTGACCAGATAAACTGGAACAATTGGATCTACCGCTTAATCGCTTATATCATCGACAGCATCATAATCTTTGTAATTGCAGCCATAATATCATTCGCGGCGGCTTTCGGCGTTTATGCCTTGGGCTGGGGCTCACTAATAATCGTAGGTATCATAGGTATACTTTACTTCCTCTACTACAGCATAATGGATTTCGCTTGGGGCGCAACATTGGGCAAAAAAATAATGGGCTTAAGTGTTCAAAGCGCAAATGGACAAAAATTAACCTTCATCAATGCATTCATCCGCAACCTCAGTAAAATTTTCTGGCTCTTCCTGTTTTTAGACTGGCTCATCGGAATCGTTTCAACTGGCAATAAACAACAGAAATTCCTTGACCGCGTCGCAGGCGCAGTTGTCATCCCAAGAGGTCAACCAATCGCAATAGGGCGATCAGATTATCCACCGCCTCCACCTCCACCGCCAACATAAAATCACCTGACTTAAACTCAGATTTCTCTCTTCCTTTTTTCTTAGGCTCTGTTTAAAAATAAGTTTTAGTATAATCTCTAAATGTTTAGAAAGTTAAAGCTTATTTTAATGTCTCCAACCACTTTAGAAATTGGTCCTCACTCAATCCCCTGCCAAGTCGACCATCAAGACGGTTTTCTACTTGTCCTTCTTCAAACAAAATGATTGTCGGTACAGAAGAAATTTCGTACTTATCCCACAAAGGATTATCATAATCATCCATAATCACATGAATAATAGTTCTCGCTCCAAACGCGGTCGCTTTCTTGTTAAATAAAGGAACAAAACGCATGCAATAAGGGCACCAATTAGCATAAAACAATGCGACGATACTCTTGGTTTTATTGAGTTCTATATCTAAGTCTTGTTTGTTATCTACTTTAATCATGCGATAATCCACATGATTAAACATCTTTTGGCTTTGATAAAGCTGTCGAATTAAAATGACCCTGTTTGCTTAATTATGCGACACCTAAAATAACTCCCAGTTAAAGAATACAGTGAATACAATGAAACCTAAAAGTTACCGGCGCGGATACCCCGTTGCAGTACTAATTGGAATAGAACAAATTCATGCTGCCTTTTGGCAGGTTTATAGTCAAGTAGCCAAACATCAACAAACAATACAATTAAATGGAGACAGAAGCGATCAAAAGGCACTCTACAATTTCCATGAAACAATCATAAATACAATAAGACCGGCACTAAAAGAAGGTATAAGAAGCATAATCATAGCTTCGCCACCAAGAACTAGTTTTGGCGTTGACCTTCAGAACCACATCAAATCTCATCATTCATGGCTTTTTCAGAGCACAAATAAAGCAACGATATCTTTGATAGTTGGCTCAGCAAGTACGTCACCACAAGTATCAGCATTAACTCAAAAAGAAGAATTCAAACAACTAATCCAAGAAAACGCCCAAACAGAAAACGAAAACCTCCTTGAAATCCTCGAAAAACGCCTAAACTCAACTGGCAACCTAGTACTTTTCTCGCTCCAAGAAGCAGAAAACCTCATCTTAAATTCCCAGTTGCCTGGAAAACCACAACCCGAATACCTTTTACTCACTGATGAATACCTTGCTGGAAGCCGCCAAAAAAACCGGGTACACCGATTAATGCAGATCGCGCAAAACAAAAAAATCAAAACAAGAGTAATAAACTCCGAATCCAGCGCTGGGACACGGCTTACCCAGCTGAGCGGTATTGTTTGTTTAGCTAAACGAGAATAGTCACAATAATTCTTGACGTTTGAGGTCTTCTATTGATATTTTGCCTGTATGCAGAGATGTAGCAACCAAAGTCCCCGACACACCAAGAGTCCTCAACGCTACGAGATCAGCGATATTTCGAACACCGCCACCGACATAAACATCAAAATTAAATTCATCGATAATTTTTTTAAGAAAGTCAAAATTGACTCCTTCACCGCTACCTACTCTGACTAAATCCAGTACTATAACCTGAGAAAGACCCATTGATCTAAATTCGCTTAACAGGCACATTGGGTCACGGCAACCGGGAAACCCAGGTTTAACAAGCACTTCATTACCTTTCAAATCCAAACTAAGAACCACACGATCACAACCAAATTGTTCCACTGATTCAGCCACAAAATTCTTGTTCTGGAGCGTTTCAGTTCCAATTACAATTTTTGAAACTCTGCTTTCAAACAATCGCTGTGCTCGTTCTATACTGGTTACTCCAGCATCAACCATCAAAGAAAGCCCAGTTTTATCAACGATGCTCTTGAGACCTTGAAAATCCATAGAGCAATCAAGAATAGCATCTAAATCGGCAGCATATAATTCGCTAAAACCAAACGTTTTGAATGCCATTGCCACATCTAACGGATCCACTGATCTGGAGAGCATGCTCTGAAGAGGTTCATAATTGCCCCGCGCTCCTCTAAATGCATGCACCACAACACCATTTAGGAGATCAATTACAGGTATAACCTTCAAGCTAAAACCAAATTAATTGAGCTGTTGCATCTAAAAAAAGTTAACCATCCTATAACCTTCGAAAAACAGTCTGCAACTATTATGATATCAATGGAAAAAATAGAGGTTTTCTGTTATTGGTGTTTATAATGAGAAAACGCTCGTAAAACGCTACTCTACAGGAAAACTTTAAAGGTGCCAATAAGCCGCATCTTTGTGATGCCAAAGTGAAGATCCTAATCAGCCCCATGAATGAAAAAGAAGCCCAAGAATCCATTGCGGGCGGCGCAGACATAATCGATGTCAAGAACCCAAAAGAAGGAGCACTTGGTGCTAATTACCCCTGGGTTATCAAAAAAATAAAAGAACTTACCCCAAAGAACATTGAAGTAAGTTGCACAATCGGAGATGTCCCAAATCTCCCTGGCTGCATTTCACTTGCTGCTTTAGGGGCTGCATCGTTGGGCGTGGACTACATCAAAATAGGCCTTTTCGGATTGAAAACACCTAAAGAAGCAGTTTTTTTACTTCAACAAGCCGGTAAAGCTGCAAAAGGATATAACAAAAAAATCAAGATTGTTGCGGCAGGATATGCAGATGCGAAAAAAATCGGCGCTATTGACCCATTGCTTATTCCTGAAATTGCTAACCAAGCTAAAGTTGATATCGTAATGCTTGACACGGCAATCAAAGACGGCACACGCCTCTTTGATCACCTGACAAGCGAACAGCTAAAAAAATTCGTCGATGCTGCACATAATTTAGGTTTGCCGGCCGCGTTGGCGGGGTCGTTGAGAAAACAAGATTTGACTATCGTTTACAATTTAGGTGCTGACATAGCTGGTTTAAGAGGAGCTGCCTGCACAAACAGCGACCGAAACAATGGTTATATAACTAGAAACCTTGTTTCTGATTTGGTCAAAACTGTAAAGCAAGCCAAGAGGCCTTAGTTGTGCAGCAGAAAGGCTCAAGCAGAGAAGCAATTTTGTCAGAATTAAAAAAACTTCAAGCACAAAACAAAAGGTATGAAGACGGCAGAATTCTTTGTTCGATGTGCACAAAACCTCATCCTATCGCTAAAAAAGCATATGAACTTTTTTTTGAATCCAACCTCGGTGATCCTGGACTTTTTCCAGGTACGGCTAAACTTGAACACGAAGTCATAACCCAACTCGGGTCGTTACTTAACTACAAAACAGCCTCAGGCTTTATTGTCTCAGGCGGAACCGAAGCAAACTTGCTTGCACTTTTAGCTGCAAAAACTTCCAAAAAAATAGTCAATCCCGAAGTTGTTTTGCCTGAATCAGCACATTTCTCTTTCAAAAAAACCTGCAGTCTCTTGAAGATAAAACCCGTTTATGCAAAATTAGACAGTACATTTAGAGTTAAACCACAAGAAGTCAAAAAGCTCGTTAATGAAAATACAGTGGCCATAATCGGTACGGCGGGGACATCAGAGTTAGGGGCAGTTGATCCAATCGATCAACTCTCCGAGATTGCGCTCCAACAGAATATTCATCTCCATGTGGATGCGGCTTTCGGTGGATTAGTGATTCCGTTCTTAAACAACAAAACGCCTTTTGATTTCAAGTTAGAAGGAGTCCAATCAATAACTGTCGATCCTCACAAGATGGGCATGGCTGCAATCCCCGCAGGCGGGATACTCTTTCGCGACATAAATATGCTAGAAGCACTTAAAACCGAAACACCATACCTCACTGATAATTTCCAATACACTTTTGTCGGCACAAGAACTGGTGCATCGGTAGCTTCTGCATGGGCGGTCTTTAAAGTCCTTGGCAGGGCTGGCTTCCAAAAAATAGTTAGCAGTTGCATGAAAAATGCTCACTTTCTTGCCAAGAGAATAGTAGAAAAGGGCTTTAACCTTGTTTGTGAACCAAGTCTAAACTTAATAGCTTTCCGCGCTAAAAATACGAAGCGTTTAGCTGAGAGACTGCAAATGGACGGCTGGTTTGTTTCTTACATTCCACGCTATGACTGCATAAGAATCGTTATTATGCCCCATGTGAAAAGAAAGCATGCACTAGCTTTTTTGGGCGAACTAGAAACACAAAAAGAGGCATCTCTTTGAAGATAGTCATATACGAGCATGTCTCTGGTGGGGGATACGCACAGCAACCCATTCCAACGGACGTTTTATCAGAAGGCTTCGGGATGTTACGCTGTGTTGTGGCAGATTTTAAGGCAGCAGGACACCAAGTAACAGTCTTGTTAGATGCAAGGATTTCAAAACTTAACCCTCCAATAGATGCCGATAGCACAATACCCATAATCTACGCTAAAGAACCAAAAAAGTTCCTCTCAAATATCGCTAAAAATAACGACGCCGCATATGTTATCGCGCCTGAAACAGCACAAACCTTGCAGACCTTCGTTGAATTAATCAAAGAAACAGGGAAAACCTCACTTAACAGCGATCCACATGCCATCTCGCAGGTTTCCGATAAAGCTTTACTCTATGAAAGTCTCCAAAAAAAGGGCTTCTCAATACCGAAAACAATCACTCTAAACATTACAGATAGCTCAACGGACATAAAACAAGCTGTGAAACGCTACCTAACTTATCCAATTATCATTAAGCCAACTGACGGCACAGGTGGCAGCGGAATAAGCCTCATGAAAGAAGAAACAGAAATTGAGAAAGCTATCAACAAAATAAAAACTACATCTACAAATACAAGCTTCATCGCACAGGAATTCGTAAAAGGCGAATCAGCTAGCATCAGCCTTCTTTCAAATGGCAACAAAGCCTTAGCAGTCAGCCTAAACAAACAAAACATCACGGTCGATAATCTCAATGGAACCTCAAGTTACGACGGGGGTTGCATACCTTTTGATCACCCACTTGGTTCAGAAGCACGTATGTTAGCGCAGAAAGTGGTTGAAGCTTTTTCAGGGCTACATGGATATGTTGGAGTGGATATGATTTTGAGTCAAGACAGAATAGTCGTGGTCGAAGTTAACCCTCGTCTAACGACATCGTATATTGGTCTACGTCAAGTGGCGGGCTTCAATATTGCACAAGCAATATTTAATGCTATAATAAAAAAGGAACTACCTACAAAAATCCGAAATAGCGGAGTAGCTTGCTTCTTAAAAATAAAAACTTCAAAACCAACAATTAAGGCATATCAAAAGGCCACAAAAATAGCAGCCATTTCTCCTCCATTTCCTTTATCAGACAGCACTGATGCTCATTCAATACTCATGGGTTACGGCGAAGACCTTCAAGATGCAAGTTTGCGTTTAGAAGAAGCTAAAAAGCAATTGCTCAACATTATCTGTTGAGGAACATAAATTGGTTAAAGTGTTAGGCTATGACATCGGGGGCGCCAACACCAAAGCCTTATTCTTGCATATAGAAAACTGCGAAGTATTCAATGCTGATGTTGCAGTTGAGTATTTTCCAATCTGGAAAGACCCCGAAAAACTCACAAGCGTTCTATTAGCACTCAAAGAAAAACTCACCAGAGGCAAACTCGACGCTATAGGTGTAACCATGACAGCTGAACTCTCTGATGCTTATCAAACCAAACGAGAAGGGGTAACTCAGATTCTGTCATGCGTAAAGAAGGCTTTTTCAAATTTGCCGATTTTTGTTTTAAACACAGACGCTGAATTGCTTTCACCTGGATCTGCTCAAAGAGAACCCCTGAGTGTTGCCGCTGCAAATTGGGCTGCAACAGGCTGGTTGCTAGCGCAATACCTCAAAAACATCGTAGTAGTTGATGTGGGGAGCACCAGCACAAGCATAATTCCCGTAGTCCATGGAAAAGTTGCAGCGAATGGGAAAACGGATTTAGACAAACTCATCTGCGGCGAACTCGTCTATACAGGCAGTTTAAGAACAAACGTAGCTGCGATAGTCCAATCAATTCCTCTAAAAGATAATGTTGCGAAAGTCTCTTCGGAGCTTTTTGCACTAACAGGGGACGTACATCTCGTATTAGAAAATATCATCGAGGCAGACTATACCTCGGAAACAGCCGATGGCCGAGGAAAAAGCATACCCGAAGCACTGTCCCGTTTATCGAGAGTCATATGCGCTGACACAGAAATGCTAAACAAACAAGAAATCCTAGATATGGCTCGATACATCTATGAGCAGCAAATTAGACAAATCGTTGACGGCCTAACAAAAGTCTACATGAATACAAAAGAAGCTGCTTCAGATAACGTGTCAGTTGTTGTTACAGGATTGGGAAAGAATTTTCTTGCTCGCAAAGCCGCGGAATATTTACGTGTTGACAACATAATAGAGTTAGACATGCTGTTACCAAAGCAGGCGGTTTTAGCTACACCTGCTGCTGGTGTTGCGTTAATGACTGCAAGCAAAATAAAAGGAGAATCCGTCAAATGGACACGATAGTAGTAAAAATCGGAGGTAGCTTAGCCCTGTATCCTTCATCTCTACGTGCCTTATGTCAAAAACTGAGTGCTCTATCCAAGAAACATCGGCTGGTTATCATTCCAGGTGGCGGCGAATTCGCAGACACAGTCCGAACAGTAGATAAAAGGTTCAACTTATCTTCCAAAGTGTCACATCAGATGGCGATTTTGAGCATGGATCAATATGGCTTAATGCTAACAGAGCTAATTCCCAATTCCGCTACAGCAGTAGAACTCGAAGAAATATCTAAAACTCATGATTCCTGCAAGGTTCCTGTTTTTTTACCTTCAAAACTTCTGTTCCATGAAGACCCATTGGAAAATTCTTGGGATGTAACCTCCGACTCCATCGCACTCTACATTGCAAATCGACTAGACGCAGGAAAGGTTTTGATAGTTACAGATGTTGACGGCGTCTTTACTAGTGATCCAAGGCAAGAAAAATGGGCTAAACTGATTGAAAAAATTACACCAACCGAACTCTCAGCTACAGAACAGCGGACAAGCGTAGATAGAACGTTGCCTAAACTGCTGTTGCAATGGCAGATGGAATGTTTTGTCGTTAATGGGCTGTTCCCCGAGCGCGTTGAAGCCATTTTAGACACGCGAGAAGACATCTACACCACGATCATTAAAAACACGTAATCTTAACATGCAAGCTAACTGTAAAAGAAAAAATAGAAAAAGAAAGTATGGAAGCTTCTGCTTAGATCTTTTTCTTATCTAGAACTTCACGGAAAGTCTTACCGCAACAATCATAGAGTGCGATTGTAAGTTGAGTTCGTTTTCCTTTTTTGTCTGGTTTTCCAGCCATCTTCCATGTTTTCTTTGCGTTTTTAACTTCTTTTCCACAACTGGGGCATTTTGCCATGGATATTCCTCTGGGTCAACGTTATCATATGTATGTATTTAAAACACTTTCTATCCTTTACTTATAAAACGGTTAAAATATTGTTTTTTCAGAGAAAAAACAGATGGGAATTTACCACTTTTCATTGAAAAAAAACATTTTACTTGATAATTGCGGCGCACAAAGTTGAGCTTAAAGTATTTTATATTTAACCTTTAAATAAGATTGGTTCCCTACCCATAATAAGTGACTCACTTGGCAACTCTTGAATTTGCAATAGTCGCCATTTCGTCAATTGTGGCAATTATGAATCCTCTTAGCACCACTGCCATATTCATGACACTAACAAGAGGGCAAGATCAAGAAAAAAATCGTAAAATTGCAGCTAAAGCAGTAAAATTAGGCTTCATAATCCTGACCGCTTTTGCCTTAACTGGAACACTTCTTTTTTCCGTATTCGGTCTTGAAGTGTTTGCTTTTCAGATAGCAGGAGGGATTCTCTTAGTCACGATCGCTTTGAAAATGCTTTCAGAAAAAGGCGGCTACTCATCTGATGGGCCTGAAGATATCTCAATTATTCCTTTGACATTTCCGCTTACCGCAGGTCCAGGCACAATAACGACCGTTATTCTCTTGTTTTCACAATCAAGCAATGTTTTTGAGGCTATTTTTGTTTTCATAGGAATAGCCTTAGGCGTTTTGCTTTCCTACTTTGGTATGACACATGCCCACAGGCTCCTGAAACTTCTCGGCAATGATGGCATACGTGTAGTTTCTGCACTGATGGCCATCATTGTACTTGCGATAGCAATTCAGTTTATCTTCAATGGAATCGTTGCCGGTGTCACTCATAGCTTCATTGACTAACACCCCTTTCACTGCTTTTTGTCAAGAAGAGTAGAAGCTAAACAAACAGAAGATAAAATCGACCTACTATGTGAAGCTGTAAAAGAGTACAGCAACTTTCTTGATAAGTTTTAGATTAACAATTAAATAAGATGATTACCTATTTTATTCGATTCTCAAATTCATAAAACGGGAGGTTTACCCTCATTCCAGAACACAAACAATTAGAAAAAACCATTTCAAATCTCAAAACTCTCAAAAAATATACCACTTTCACTCCTGATGAAGAAAAAAAACTCGAGCAAGTAACACAAGTTCATCCAATGCGCGTTACCCCGTATTACCTATCTTTGATAGATTGGAGCGATCCTGATGACCCAATCAGGAAAATGGCTTTACCATCAGTTGAGGAATTAAATCTAGGCGGATTCTACGATACCAGCGGAGAAGCAGAAAACACAAAAATGCCTGGGCTTCAGCACAAGTACAGTGAAACCGCTTTAATAGTAGCCACAAACAGGTGCGCAATGTACTGCAGACATTGTTTTAGAAAACGCCTTGTGGGGTTACCCAGTAAAGAGCTTCTGAAACATTTTGAGGAAGCAGCATCGTATATTGCAGAGCACAAGGAGATAAACAACGTGCTAATTAGCGGCGGGGATCCTCTTGTACTTAAAAACGAAATCATCGAACGGTTCCTTGAGATATTAACAGACATAGATCACCTTAGATTCATTAGGATCGGCAGCAGGGCTCCAGTTACAATTCCAAGTCGACTTTTTGATCCAAAGACCTTGGCCATTTTCAAAAAATACTCAAAAACTGACAAGAGATTATATGTAGTGACTCATTTCAATCACCCACGCGAAATCACTATGCAATCCATTAAAGCTGTTAGTAATTTGATTAAGGCAGGGGTTTTGCTGAGCAACCAGACAGTTTTGCTCAAAGGAGTCAATGATAATCCTGAGGTTCTTTCATCTCTAATGAATAACCTTGTGAGCATTGGTGTATCGCCATACTATGTTTTTCAATGTCGCCCCGTTAAGAGAGTCAAGAGTCACTTTCAAGTACCTATTTGTGAAGCAGTAAGAATAGTTGAAAAAGCAAAAGAAACCTGCAATGGGCACAGCAAACGTTTCAGGTATATCATGTCGCACATTACAGGCAAAATAGAGGTACTTGGCATAATGGATAATGAGGTTTACTTTAAGTATCATCAAGCTAAAGACAGGAAAAAATTGGGTTTAATGTTCAAGTTTCCTGTAGACGAGCAATCAGGATGGTTGGATGACTTTATAGTCAAAAAAGCACACAGTTCGACTTAACAAGATCCAAATCCTCCTAAGGTAAACATGAATTCAACCATGTCAACTCAGAAAAATTTTAATCATCTGTCGCATCAAAAAAGTCTTAAAAATTGACTGGAAAAAGTTAATAGCTGAGACTTTTTTTACAAAAAATACTAATTTAATTTTTTTAAAGTTTTTCTAAAAAAATGAAGTTTTAAGGATCAAGGAAAGGCTAAATTTTTATCTTAAGGTGCCCATGATATTTGTTAAAGAACAAAAATGTACGAAGCTATTTTAGAAATATTATATGGAATTGCTAAGGGTATAATGTCGGGTATCGTTGCTTTCTTTGCAGTTTTAATGTTAGCAATTGTATATAGATATTTTACCAACGAAAAATTCCCAACATTTTTTGGCATCGCGATTGGTTTAGGTCTTTGGGGTTTCTCAGGTGGTCTGCTAGATATTTTTCAGCAACCCAATTTCGGAGGGGTTTTGGAGATTATCATCGTTATGATTTTAGTTGTTTGGGGTGTGAACACAGGTGATAAGATAGCGTTGAAAATCCCCAAGAAAAAACTTGAATTCCTAAACAACATTAAGTATGGAAAAACGCATGTGACTGTCACTTTGCCCAATGCACGTTTGATTCATGATATGCTGGGTAAACCTATAGTTTCTGATGCCATAAAAGGCGAATTATCAGAGCGTGAGTTCAATTTCCCAGCGGGTCTTTCAATTGAAGAACTCAGCAATCGAGTCAAGAGGCGTTTAACCTACGATTGGGGACTCGAAGATGTTGAGATTGAACTGGATCAAGAAGGAAAAGTCCTTCATTTTGCGGTGGCAGCTACAAAACAGGGGTTAAGCGGAGCGATACCTGTGGGTTTCTTTGCCTTACCTATAGAGTGCAAGGCGCTTCCGTCCAATTTAGGGTCAGGAGACTTTGTAAAGATTATTTTTGAAAATGGTGAGACTATTGAAAGAATTGAAGTAATGGGCTTGGATGAAGCGCAAAAAGTGATTACTATCTTTGCTGACTTGGATTTAACTTCCAAGATTGCCGGGAGCAAAGCATCCTTAGTATTAGCACTGCCCTCAACAGTACACTTCAATCAGCTTATTAGCGTTGAGCACAGAGAAGGAATTATCGAGGACTTCGACAAACAAAAAATCGTTAATTACCTCAAAAAAGTCGGAGTACAAGAAAAAGATGCAATAGAAATCAGCAAAAAGGTTGAGCTTAGAATTAGCAAATTAGATGCTCCTGTTTCCACACGAATTATAAAAGCTGTGATTATTAGGCAATTAGAAAAAACTAATCCAGCGGCAGCAGAAAAACTAAAGTCCAGAAGACTCTGGCGATTCTAAAAGTCTCACAATGGTAAACCTAAATTTCAGTGATTCTAAATTAAAAAGGTCAAAATAGTATGATCATTGTTGGAATAGATTTAGCAGGCGTAGAAAGCAGACCTACAGGCTTTTGCTTATTACAAGATTCAACTGTGCAAACCAACTTGCTATATAGTGACAAGGAAATAATTGAGAAAACCGCTCAAAGCTATCCCGCAGTAATAGCTATTGATGCACCGCTATATCTGCCGCTCGGAAGAAAAACATTAGAAGAACTTGATACACCCCATATGCGACAAAGTGATCGTGAACTCTTAAAAATGGGCATAAAAATTTTTCCCGTTACTCTTGGACCCATGCGTAAACTTACACTAAGAGGAATCATGTTAAGAAAAGCCTTTCAAGCTCAAGGATACAAAGTAATCGAAACATACCCCGGAGGAGCTCAAGACATCTTGGGGATTCCAAGAAAACAGAAAGGTGTTGAAAAACTTCGATGTGGATTGGAAAAGCTGGGCATTAACGGACTTAGCAGTAAAATGAGTGACCATGAACTCGATGCAGCAACATGTAGTTATGTTGGGAAACTCTTTCTTGATGGTGAATCAATCACTTACGGTTTGCCAAATCAAGGAATAGTGATGCCCAAAGGTACCCCAATTCATTAGTACATAAATAATACAGTTATTATTTTTGTCCTAATGTCGTAGACTTGTTCTGTAATTTGCGAAATAATCATTTCAAATTAAAATATGGGATTAACAAGCTCTCCATAGTATAGAAACCCGATTTTCTATCAACTAGATTTTTAGCGGCAAATAAAGCCCCATTGCCAAATGCCTCTCTTTGTATAGATTCATGAACTAAGCGAACTGTTTGATAAGGAAAACCAAAGATTATTTCGTGACGACCAACAATACCGCCTGCTCTAACTGATTTGATGTCTGCGGGGGGTAACGATAACGTTTCTGAAATTTTAATAGCTGTACCTGAAACCTCTTTTTTATTCTTGAAATGTTCTTCAATAACTTCAATATCTGTGTAAGGAGCAATAGTTTTAAGGATTTTAGCTGCCAACATCAAGAAATTAATGCCTATAGTAATATTAGGCGACCAGAGTACTCTTGTTTGTCGTGATAGTTTTTTTAAAAAAGCAACTGTTTGGGTAGGGTAAGCGGATATTGCAGTTACAATAGTTATGCCTCTTTTGGCAGCCTCCTCTCCGTACGATAATATGGCAGCAGCAGAAGAGAAGTCGATTATAACGTCTACAGGGTGTTTGTCAAAAAGCTGCGCAGGGGACCATTCATCTTTGGAAAAAATTAATCCCTCCTCATCATGAGTAATTCCAAGAAACTCTGGAACTGAACGATGCTGCAGAACATTTGTTTTTCTAATAACCCAGCAAAGATGTGCTTCTTCATTCTGCAATAATACTGTCGCAACGGCTTTACCTGATCTGCCGAACCCAAAAAGTCCAACTTTCATTTTTAATCGTACAACCTATCGTCTTAATATTATTTATCATTTTACAATATACCTTACAAACGATAGATTGATTCTAAAAATCTTGTAAACTTCTAAAATGAATAATCCTGCAAAATAGGCGGTAATCCACTAAAAGACAGTAATATAAGAAAAGTGTGATGGTGCCGAGGGCAGGGTTTGAACATGCGACAACTCGGTCTTCAGCCGAGCGCTCTCCCAGGCTGAGCTACCTCGGCACATATCCTGGGATACCACAACAAACATGAAGCATAGTGTTTTAAAGTTTTCTGATCCTTTCTATTAGATACCAAAAAGAGCGTAGTGGTTCATGAGGACATAACCTGCTACGGCACCACCAATGAAACATAAGAAAACCAATATTCCATCGTGCTTATGTTCTTCAAAGTCTCTGTAGTTTAGCATTCAAATCAGCCTATAACCCTACAGTTTATACTGTAGATAGGGAAAGGTTTTATGAAAGCAAACTATGTATTTGAAATCTAAATGCAGCGGGCCGTTAGTCTAGCTGGCTAGGACGTCGCCCTCACGCGGCGAAGATCACCGGTTCAAATCCGGTACGGCCCACCAATTGATATTTACAAAATCTGTCTGGGCTTTAAACCAAAACAAATAAAAACTTGGCACGCTATCCATCACAGCGAATTAACTGAGGAACAACTAAAATGCCATCTGAGATTACTGATGTTGATAAATTCGTGGCCATGAGCGCCAAAGCAAAACAATGTCAAGTTAAACGCCTAAAAGACGGTGTGAAATTGAAGCTTCGAACTTCAAGCAGGCTCTATACGCTTAAAATTGAGGCGCTAAGAGCTGATGAAATTATAAAGAAGCTCCAATGTGAAATAAAAGAAGAAGAAAAAGACTAAACGCTTTTCTTTTAACTCTTTTTTGTAGATAATGTTGATGCATTAGCATAGCATCTGTTAACAGTAAACGCTTTTTTTGAACTAAATATCCTTTGTTGGACTCAAAAATAGTTTTGTATACGAAAGCATCCCCCAAATACAGTTTTTTACCCCTGCCCACAGCTATAAAATATCGAAAACAAGCGAACTTTATATAATCATGGATTCACTTGTATTAAAAAGATGCGTCGTCGTTAAATAATCAAATCCCATGCTCAAAAACAATTTTTAAGTAACCACTTTTAGGAGAATTAAACCTAAAAAACTTAACTGCAGTTAAAGAAATAACGGGATAAGGGGATTAGGCAACAAATTTCATCTATGGATAACGTATTTTTTAGAGCTCTATGTTTGTGATTCGTTCCAGCCTGAGTCTTGCAATCGCCAAAATAGAGTTGAGCCCCAAAATAGAGTTATCAGCCCATAATTGAAACAAGCTGAGTTTCCTATTTTGACCTTTTTGAATGTTTCAGAACAAGAGATGATTGCGAAATTCTTTCGAAAAGTCAATTTTTACATTAAATAGTTAAAAATGTTCATATTAGTCATAGGGAAAAACACAAAACGCCACATTTTTCCCATAGTTTGCCTTAATTCTTTGGCTACGATTCGAAGTTGACGCTTTTTCTGTTGAGTATCGTATTGAGTGGAAAAAAAATTTTTTGATAAAGGAAAAGATTATTCCAGAGGATTTACGTTAAAACCGTTTGAAGGCGATTTTATATGCCTATTGAGCAGCATGAGATAAGTGTGGGGACTTTGAACTTTGTTTGGGGGATGCTTTTGTATACACGATCAAAGTTGATGCCAGCTGCAACATCGAAATTTATTATAATTACCTTATTTTTTGATTCAAGCTTGTTAAATACAATAAAGGGTTGCCTATGAGTATTGAGCGTAATCTGCTCATTTCGCTTTTAAAATTAACTAAAAAAGCACCTGCTTTACTTGAAGATATCAAAAAAGACGCCCGCCTACCTTCTTCCGTTTGTTTAAAATTTATAGAAAAATTACAAAATGAAGAGCTAGTTTATTTGAAAGAAGATTGCGTCGAAATAGATAGCAGAAGCAGGCTAAAGATAGCTATTAAAGCAGCGTCTTTAGGTGCTGACATCCAACGCATTAGCAATCTTTTGCACTGGCAGGAATTTGAAGAAATAGCGGCTGAAGCACTAAAAAATAACGGCTACAGAGTACACAATAATTTACGCTTCAAACATGAAGGGCACCGATATGAAATAGACGTTGTAGGCTGCAGAAAACCCTTGGTTTTATGTATCGACTGTAAACGTTGGCAACGTGCTATAACACCTTCAGCCTTAAAGAGAATAATCACAGAACAAGTTCAAAGAACTCACGCATTAGCCAACGCTTTACCAAATAAAAAAATAGATATTGAATGTACCCGATGGGGGACTGGGAAATTTGTTCCTGCAGTTCTATCGCTTTTTCCAAGTGCCTTCAAATTCTATGACCATGTTCCTATTGTTCCAGTGCTTCAACTGCAAGACTTCATAACTCAGATGCCTTTGCAGACCGAGAATGTAAAGTTTTTTCTTAAAAAGTTTGAAAAATTAACTGATAATTTTTAAAATTGGCGACTTAGCTAGTCTAAAAGCAGGGTAAAGGCTTAGTAAAAAGATAGAAATTAAAGCTGAAACAAGCCAAATTGAAATAAAAGTTATAGTAAGTGTCGTCACTACTGGGTTTGTCATCAAAATTATAAGAGTAATGATTACGCCAAAAGATATTCCAACTGCGAAACTCGAACAAAGAATAATCGCACTCTGAATCGCAGAGATCTTGACAATCATTCTTGGTTTTGCACCTATCGCTCGTAGCATAGCAAACTCTTGACGTTGCTCATCCAAGGCAAGCATAACGTAACCAACTAAACACAATGTAGACGAAAGTAAAGTTAAAAGCGGTAAAAGCATTATCGTTCGCCAAGTCATAGACAAAAAAGATGTGTTTTGCTCTACTATAGGGCTCAAGTCAAAAACTCCAACATTAAGATCATTAGCTTTAACGAAATTCTCAATTGAGGTAATTGCCTCTTCGCGATTAACTGAGCTGTCAAGTGTAATCATCAATAAGTTGGGACTAACAATACCTGTGGAATTCATCAATCTATCTATTGGAACATATACAACTTGTCCGTTATTCATAGGATCAACGCTTACACCTACAATGCGAAAATAAGTGTTCCCTATCTCAATACTTTGAACTAATGGGTCAGAAAAATCGATATGTTTACGTGAATCAGGAGAATACATAGTTTGAGCTACAGAATCACCAATTACAGCTTCCAAAGTAGCATTCCCCTCAAGGTCTCGACCTTGAATTGAGCCTTCACTTCTGCTTTTTTGAGGATTCAAACCTATTACTACAGCGTCTCCTTCACGGCTATCTCCAACTGATATTTCTCGTCCATCAATTATAGTAAAATTACTGATTTCTCTTATGTGCTCACGTAAAAACAAATGCTCATTAACTGATTTTATGACGGATAGGCTAACTAACCCTTCCATAAACGCATTAGAAATAGCATATTTTGGGTCAGAATAGTTAAAATCACCTGTTATCTTTGCACCTGAAAACGTTGATAAGGTCATCGCGAACTGATTGCCGATATCCACGTGAGCTAGTGCAATAGTGTCTTTGTTAATTGTTCTTTGGATCCAATAACTAGATGTATCATTGGCAATAATACCGCCGGCAACCGAAATAGTAAGTAAAGTAAACATTATAGATAGCAAAATTACAATGCGACTTGTAGCCGATAACTTACGCACGAGACTTCGTGCTGCAATACGCCAAGTTAAAGCAGAATGCACTAAGGTCTTATGTTTGCCCTCCATCACCAAATCATAATAACTAGCTGAAGAGAGAGCCGAAATTGCCGACATTTTTGCCACTTTAAAAATTGGCTGCAACCCAAAAATCAATGATAAAACCAAAAAAACAACAAAAACAATGGGTGCAAACCACCAATTAAGTAACGAATAACTCAAAAAAAAGATGCGAGAAGCAACAAAATCTGCCAAAAAGCCAAAAACGACGCCTAAAACGCACCCAACAAATGTTACTGTTAACAGTTCAGTCATAAAGTATCCTGCTATCAAGCTGTTTGGGCATCCGGCTGCTTTAATTAAACCAAAATCATGAGTCCGTTGAGCCATCATCAAAAAAACAATAAATGAAGTCAATATCGCGCCTACAATAAAAATGAGACCGCCTACAAAAATGATGAATTGGCTTAAAATTGAAGTTAATCCCAACGTTAAGATGCCCGAAGATGAAGATATTCCCACACCTAGACGTCCACTAAACAACAATAAAAAAAGGGTAGAAGCAACGCTAAGTGTCAATGTTGTGATGGTTAAACCTGTCTGAAATCGTCGACGAAGCAGGTCATTGACTGGAAAACCAGTACCTTTACTCATTTTCACTCGCCAATCTGCCGTCATTTAGACAAATAACCTGGTCAGCTAAATTCCGGATTTGCAGATCATGGGTAGAAACGATTACTGTTTTACCTTTTTCTTTAAGAAGCTGTAGCACTTGAAGGATTTTTTCAGCGTTCTTTGTATCTAGATTTCCTGTGGGTTCATCTGCTAAAATCAGCTCGGGATCATTAGCTAATGCTCTTGCAAACGCAACACGTTGCTGTTCTCCACCGCTTAATTGAGAAGGAAAATGAGTTTCTCGATGCTCCAAGCCAACCATTTTTATTAATTCCAAGACGCGTTTCTCAATTTCTGAGGGAGCTTTTCTAAGCCACTCCATTGGAAAAGCTATATTTTCAGCTACAGTCAACGTTGAAACCAAGTTGTATGCTTGAAAAACAAACCCAATGTGGTTACATCTAAAGTCAGACAGGAAATCCTCGTCTCTACCTGTCAAATCCTGTCCCGCGACAACTATTTTTCCTTTAGTTGGTCTATCTATACCGCTAATTATGTTGAGTAATGTAGTTTTTCCGGATCCTGATGGACCACAGACTACAATAAATTTAGCCTTTGGAATTTCAACATTTATGTCCTTTAAGCCATCTACAGATTTGCCGATACCGATAGGGTAAGTTTTCTCTAAACCTTCAGTGATAACCATTGATTCCCTGCTTTCTTTCTCAGGCATTTCTCTTCCCCATAGGTTATTAACTTCAGGTTGCCTTTAAGGTAATAATAACTTTGAGGTACACTCACTTACGCATCTACTGCGGATAGCAAGTGTCAATGTTTAGGTTGCCCCTGTCCCGCTTTAAGATTCGAACTTTTTCAGGTAATTTATCTTTCTGCCAGTCATTCCAGTTGATCTCTTTAAAGAGCCACCTTTTGCCTAGATGTGCAGCCACAACGGCATGTTTGTATTCGTTTCCGGAGGGAATAAATTGGTCCAAGAACCGGAAGAGTTTATCGATTTGCGGTTTTGGGTAGTAAGCATAGTAAGTGGCGTTTTTTACTTCAAAGGCATAAAGATGTTTTCCCTTACGTGCCATGATATCCGGAAGCGGATTTAGGCTGGGGTTGCTGACTGGAACTCGAACGGCGTTGTAGCCTTTTTTTTGTAAAAGTTTCACTAAGGCAGTTTCGCTGTAGAAACCTCTTTTGCGCCAGCGTCTGAGCCGTATTCGATCCATCTCGGTAGCCACTGTTTTCACCTTGAAATTCGTGTGATAGTAGGCTGTTTAGGAATAAAAAACTGTTCTCTAAAAGAACTAAAAATTGGTTTTGGTGATGCTTTTGTATTCGCTGTTTTTTTATCCGTGAGATTGGAGTGTGCTGGTGAACATATAAACCATAAGTATTGTTATCATCACCATTATAACTGATTACGACCTGGACAACATTCACACTTGTAAAATATAGGCGTTATTGCCCTCTCTAAAGACTTGAAAAGCGCGTGCTGACGCGCCAGCCACCTAGAAGCGTGAGCGCCAAGAGAGTAAAAAAAGACAATGTAAAACATAGAAAAAGGCAAAAAACCGCAAGCTACACGAAAATATCACCAAACATCCGCTAAGGAGGCAATGATACTTTTGCAACTCAGCGCAACTCTATCAAAAAAAGGAATAATGCAACTAACTTGTTTTAGCAAGAAAAAAGATAGAAGTAAGCTAATTTTCGGCAAAGTTTTCATAAAATCACATAAACAGTTAATCGTAAGCAAAAATGCTCGAAGGATAGACGAAAAAACAGGTTTTGGCTTCGCATGGAGATTTTCATCAGTACTTATATGAGGCGCCGATATTCTCCATCCCAAGCACCACTAGAGGTATCAAAAAAGCCTAAATTTAAGCCCTTTTTATATTATAAGTTAATTTAGGGCTTTTTGATTTTGTATTCAGTGAAAAAACATTAGCGGATTCTTTGCCCAAATCATTTCGCCCACAAACAACGACAATTAGCAAGATTATGGCTAAAAAAAGCCTTTAAAACAATTATTTTTGCCAAATAAGCTTTCCGGTGAACCGAAAAATTTCAGTCCAAAGCGCTAAATAATTTCTAAGCCAAAAATAAAAAAGCGCGGTTAATTCAAGAAAACTATGAGCCCACAGCGGCAAAGCAAACTAAACTGAACTTAAGCGTGTAAACCGCGGCATCATTTTTTACGTTACACATCGAGTCACAACTTGAAAATTTTTTAGTTCTAACAGGTGATGCCTAGAGTTCAATTTTTTACTATTGTAAGAGAGAGGACTACCGGCAAAGAAAGAGAAACAATGACGATCGTTCTGTTTAGGGTTCTCCTTGACTACCTCAGAAGGAATGAGGCAGCATTGATTTTATTGTTAGGCAAAAGAGTTCTAGTTTTAACGCATTCGTTTTTCTATCTAAATTCTTGCTGCAGAACCCGATGGGGTTAAGATTTTTTTAAGAAGAAAACAAGCTCGGCTTTCATGTGAATTAATTAGTGATATCAAGCCCTCTTCTGATACTAAAAAGTATGACGTAGAAAACACGCTATAGTTTTAACAAAGACAGTTACCTACCGTAGTTCTTTCGCAGTGTTTCATATGAGGGCGTCCTGAATATCAGTCTGCACAATTAATTGGCCTTCAATCAAGCTTCTCCAACGAACAATATTATAGGTTTACCTGGGGGTAATTACGTAAAAAACTTGGATGACTGGAGGTACACAGGTAATAGCACCAAAGTTTTGTATACAAAAGCATCACCAAAACATACTCTAAGTGTCTCGCGCTGGAAAAGTTTTTCAATAAATGACTAATTACAAAATAGCGAATATCAATGAGTGCTTTCAAAGTTTTCAATAAAACAATAAAGTTTACGACTAAAGGAGAAATTGAATATTTTGATTTATCTGAGTCAATTCAAGAAGCTGTTTCAAATTCAGCGATAAAAGATGGGATCGCTCATGTTTTTGCCCCTCACGCGACAGGCATTCTAATTTTGAGTGAAAACGACGATGCGCTATTAGAAGACATCAAATCCTTTTTGGAAGAAATTGCTCCAAGACAGAAAAACTATCATCATCCATCGAATGCTCACTCTCATTTACGTTCAATGCTTCTTTCTCCTGACAAGACCTTACCCGTCATTAATGGGCATGTAGAATTTGGAACCTGGCAGTCACTACTGTATGTTGAGACAGATGTTTATGCTAGGGAACGGACTGTGATTATTCAAGTAATGGGGACTTCTTAGGGGATAATGAGTTTTCGTTTTTCGTAGAACGTAAAATGCTTGCTTATGCTTATGAATTTAATATTTTAATCATAAAAGTATAAGTATCTACAGAGGATTTTAACTGTATATTGTAAAAAAAGACCATTCGAATAACTTTCGCGTAATTTTATAGAGGAGAAAGAGTTTCTTGGAGGTAAAAGGTGAAAATTAAAACACAAAACTCAGCAAATGCACTCAAAATTCCTTAATTTTAATAAAAAAAAGGCAAAAAAAGACTGAAATTACCTACATCTCCGTAGATTGATCAAACTAAGCTCTTGCTAATTAGATATTGCCTTTTTTGCGGCATGATTATATAAGCTTCGTATTGCTTCGGCGAATATTCCCTTAACGCTCAGTCTTGAGTCTCTTTTTAGCAGTCTTAGAACGCATTCGCGCCTTCTTCTTAGCAGCATTAATCATAGATGCCTCTGTTGCCAGCACATCCAGTTCAGCTTCTCCGACAGGCAATGCATCCTCATCAGAAGAAAAATCAGTATCAACAGCTTGCTGTGTACCACTTTCGATCATTGCATCTACTGCGCGGTCAACATCACCGGGTTCAACGTTTATACCTAAAGTTGCATCCATCAAAACTACCGTTTCAAAACCAAGTTTACGTGCATCTAGAACAGTATTGACCACGCAGTAATCTGTAGCTAACCCGCAAACAAATAGCCGGTTAATACCTCTTTGACGTAACTCATCGGCGAGATTTGTGCCATCGAATACTGAATATGCTTCGCGTTTAGGATTGGCGGCCTTAGAGATTACGACAGTTTGGCTTGGCAATTTGAGGTTTGGACTGAATTTGGCGCCCTCAGTGTTTTGGATACAGTGTGGTGGCCATGGTCCTCCTTGAGTGTTAAATGATATGTGATTAGGTGGATGCCAATCGCGTGATGCTATAATATGTGCCTTTGCAGCTTTAAAACGGTCAACATAATTGTTTATAGCGGGGATTATTTCGTTTCCTCCAGTAACAGGGAGGGCACCGTCGGGAAGAAAGTCAATTTGGATATCGGTAATTAGTAATACGTCTTGATTGTTAAGATTGTAAGTCGCATTCAAATGATTCACCATTCATAAATTATTGTCCTTGCTGTTTAACTTTGTATAGAATCACTAACAATAGAGCAAAACTATAGGATAAGCTTTTTCAAATCTATTAATAAGGGAAAAATAATTAAGCTATTGTGCTTTAAGCAAAGTGGTGAAAATATGGCGATTTTGTCTTATGTTCTTTTCAAGGTGGCTTCTGGAACTGAAAGAGAAGTTGCGCAGAAATTAATTGAGTTTGAAGAGGTTGTTCAGGCAGATATTGTCTTTGGAGAGTATGATGTTATTGCTCGTTTGTCTATCGATGATTTGAATGAACTTCAAGATTTTGTTTCAGAAAGAATTAGGACTGTGACGAATGTTCTTGTTACATCAACTATGATTATCTCACGGGAATACAAAGGCAAGAGCACTCGCCCTAAAAATTAAAATAATTTCTTTTCTTTCATTTTTTGATTGTGGATTTTTTTTCGACATTTTTTAGAATATAATATAGTCAATATAATGGCAAATATAACTAATAAATATAATTTCATAAGTGCACTAGTAAGATTTTTTAACTGTTTAGTGTAAAAATTGATGTTTCGAAGAAATTTCGGCAAAGTAACACCTGGCAAATGGATCCGCGTCACAAAAATAGCCCCCAGGCACCAAGTCCTACGGCGAGAACACGGTTAAAAGAAAGTAATTTTGTCCCATTTACCTAAAAAAGAGCCTTAATATTCAATAGAAAAGTTCCTCGAACAGCTCAAAGACAGTGTAAGCCTACGTAAACAAGGAAGTTTCATTCAGAGTTTTCTTCAAGAACAATATGTTGGTTTAAAGTCAAAGATAAAAAAACATTAAATGTAGTTTAATACCTCTCCAAGTCGAGGGCTCAATCAAGTAACTGCAAAAAAGTAGAAGAAATAGTTTTCTTTTAAGTATGTATATTTAAGGTTCGGTTAATTTCGGGCGTAATTCACTTTTTAAGTCATAAAGAGCTAATCTAAAAGGGTTTTTGTAAACAACAGTAAGATAGGCTTATCTTTAGAGGTTAAACAATATTAATAAGGCGTCTATATGCAAAACAAGAACTCAGCAATATCAAGTCGTGAAATGCGAGCCTTAGAAGTAAACGCTGAATACTTTGGTATAAGTTTGCTTCAGTTAATGGAGTTAGCAGGACGCAATATAGCACAAGAAGTCCTAACTCGCTTCACCAAAAACAAGATAGTAGTAATCTTCTGCGGGTTGGGTGGAAATGGCGGTGACGGTTTTGTTGCAGCCAGACATCTTTTGTCGGCAGGCTTTAATGTTAAAGTTGTTCTTATCGGTAGAAGTCGAGATATCAGTCATGACGCCGCTTTGAAGAATTGGATTATTCTTCAATCATTACAAGGCAAGATTCCTATGTTTGAGGTAAATGATAGTTCAGTTATACCTGACGTAAAGGCCGATATATTAATTGATGCTCTGTTGGGAACAGGTATAAAAGGAAAACTAAAGCCGCCAATCACCCAAGTTGTGGATTATATTAATGAACTAGAGAGCTTCAAAATAGCCGTGGATGTACCTACAGGTATAGATTCTGATACTGGAGAAGTTTTAGGTAACGCCGTCAAAGCGGACTTGACTGTCACTTTTCATCGTACAAAAAAGGGTCTAGAGAAAGCAAAGAGGTACACTGGCGAGCTTGTGATAGGCGACATCGGCTTGCCATCCGAACTGGAGCGCTTTTCAGGCCCAGGCGACGTTTTGCTTGCCTCTAAGCCTCGCAACCCATCTGCACATAAAGGTGATTTTGGACGCTTGATAGTTATCGGCGGCAGTGAAATCTACTCGGGCGCACCCGCACTGGTTTCTTTAGCAGCCATGCGTACAGGCGTAGACCTCGTCTATCTAGCTACCCCAGAAAAGAACGCCTACGAGATTTCCTCTATGTCACCTGACCTAATTACTTTAAAGCTAGACGGCAAAAACCTCAAACCCAGCAATTTAGAATCACTCAAACCTTATCTAAATACAGTCGATGTTGTTGCTATTGGACCAGGCGTCGGCTTAGCCCCTGAAACGCAGGAATTCATTAAAGTTATTATAGATGAAGTTGAGCGAGCTGGAAAACCCCTGCTACTTGATGCAGACGGATTGAAAGCATTCGCTAAATTCAAAAGACCTCTAAAAGTACCACTCGTTTTAACACCGCATGAACGAGAATACACCATACTTACAGGCGAAACCCTACCTGAAAACCAAGACGAACGTGTATTGGCAATTCAAAAAACTGCAAAAAAACTAAACGCGACTATATTATTGAAGGGTAAAGTAGACATTATTTGCAGTGCTGAAAAGTCAAAGCTTAACTTCACAGGCAACCCCGGTATGACCGTCGGTGGAACAGGCGATGTATTAACCGGAATTGTAGCTGGATTAATAGCTCTACAGGTTGATTCATTTGAGGCCGCTGTTGCTGGAGCATTCGTTAATGGCGCTGCAGGTGATCGCGTCGCAGATGACATCGGCTACCACATGGTTGCAACTGACATTATCGAATGGATACCACGAATTTTAGAAGACCCAATGTGCAAATCAAAGGTGCAAAAAACCGGTGAACGCTGAGACTGAACCGAAAAAAAAAGCGTTATCTGTTAGAATTACAATTTATCATGCAGCGCAGGATGATCCAAAAAAGAACACGGCTCTACGTCTTGAACGTAGAGGGCTAGCCAGAACTGTTTCCAAGGTAAGGTTTTTGCCCAAGAGAGCTATCGTTCTTAACCCTTTTAGTGAAATAGCATTCTCGCCTGCAGATCGAGAGCGGATACAACAGTTCGGGTTGGCTGCGCTAGATTGCAGTTGGGAACATGCTCAGAAAGTCATGGGGGACCGTGTACGAGGGACCAGTAGATGCTTGCCTATTCTTATTGCAGGTAATCCTGTGAATTTTGGTAAGCTCACCAAATTATCAACCGCTGAAGCCGTCGCTGCAGCAACATATATCGCCGGCTTCAAAGAGGAAGCTCAAGAGGTTCTATCGATTTTTACTTGGGGACATACCTTCTTTGAGCTAAATCAACTTCTACTGGACAACTACGTTACCGCCAAAGACAGCGCTGAAATTATAGAGATGCAGGCAAGGCTACTTAAGGGCAAAAAATGCGAATAAAGCTATGTTTTGGTGATGCTTTTGTATACAAAACGGTGAAACTCTTATAGCTGACCTGTAGAGAATGGTTAAGACAAGTGCTGGGAGACCTCAAGATTGGCGTTTATTACAGACTTCTACTTGTTTTTAGCTTCAGTGCTGCTGATCTCACTCTCAGGTGTGCTTATGCCTGGACCACTATTTGCTATCACAATAAAGAAGGCTGCTACAAGCAAGGTCTCAGGCGTTTTGATTGCTGTTGGGCACGGTATTGTCGAGTTTCCACTAATGTTTTTAATTTTTTTTCTGCTAAGCGAATTTGAAATCCCTTTAATTGCACAAGTAGCCGTTGGTATAGTAGGAGGATTTTTGATGGTTTCTATGGGGGTACAAGCGTTTCGTAACAGACATAAAACCGAGGAAACAGCAGTGAGTCTCAAGCGTGATTCGGTATTTGCGGGCGTGTACACAACAGCGGCCAACGCTGGCTTCATTCTATGGTGGTTAACAATTGGTACAACGCTAATTTTAAATGCCAAACTTTTCGGATTATTGGGTTTTTCTATTTTTGCAGGTGTTCATTGGTTGACAGATTTTACGTGGTATGCAGTGGTGGCTTTTCTGATTTTTAAGTCCCAACGATTTTTCAGTGATCGGGTACGAATGGGAATAACTTGGTTCTGTATAGCGGTCTTCATTGGTTTCGGATTATATTTCATGGGTTCAGCTCTGTGGTCGCTATTGGCATAATATAATAGCTGGTTTGTGATAGTGCACTTATGGAATTCAAAGTTGGAAATGCTACGCTACAATTAGTTATAGGTAACATCACAGACCAGGAAACAGACGTAATCGTAAATGCTGCTAACTCATCTCTTCTAGGGGGCGCTGGAGTTGATGGAGCGATACATAGCAAAGGCGGAGCAAAAATTCTAGAAGAATGCAAAAGACTAAGGGCAAATGAGTGGCCTGATGGTTTACCAACAGGAAACGCAGTTATTACATCAGGCGGTAACCTCAAAGCAAAATTTGTTATACATACAGTCGGCCCCATATGGCGTGGAGGCGTATATGACGAGGCAAAACTGCTTAGACGCGCGTATTGGAATTCGCTTAAACTTGCAACTACAAAAGGTCTTAAGTCAGTAGCTTTTCCCTCGATAAGCACAGGTGCATATGGTTATCCCATTGAGGAGGCCAGCCGAGTAGCAATTAACGCAGTTAAAGACTATTTGGAAAAAGAAGATAAAATTGAGAAAGTTACGTTTGCATTGTTTTCACAACGTGCTTTTGATATCTACGTTAGAGCAGCCACAGATCTATTAGTAGTCGCTTGACCGTCTGATTTTATTATTAGCCGTTTGTGTAAGTATTATCTAAAATATTTTCCGTGGCTTCGTCGCAAAAATCATGAAAGCTATAGTGCCGATTAAAAATATTGTTTTCGTCATCAGGGAGGAAGGGGAGGCAAAAAGCTGGACTTGTGCTTTCTAAAAGCCAAGCCCAAAACTTCGGTGTCTTAGATGTCAGAGGGCGTCTTAAATTCGATCAGTGAGAACACATCGTATTTGTCGCCCAGTAGTTTTCTGCCGCCTAAGTAGCCAAGTTCAATGAGAAAGCCAATACCTGCGACTTTCCCGCCCAGCTTTTCAACTAGCTCAACGTTGGCTTTAACTGTTCCACCCGTTGCAAGTAAATCGTCGATGATTAATACGTTTTGTCCTTCAGAGATAGCGTCTTGGTGTATTTGGATGGTGTCGCTTTCATATTCTTTCTTGTAGGTTAGGTCCATGCATTTGTAGGGTAGTTTGCCATTTTTGCGTATGGGTACAAATCCTGTTCCTAACTCGTATGCTAAGGGGGCACCAACAATGAAGCCTCTAGCCTCGTTTGATACGATTAAGTCTATTTTTTTTCCGCGATAGTGGTCAGCTAGTTGCTTAATTATTTCTTTGAAGCAGGCTTTATCTTTCAGCATGGGGGTAATATCCCAGAAAACGACACCTTTGAATTCAGGGATTCTGCGTACTTTACTTTTTAGATTGATTTTTTTATCAGTTTTGTTCATGGTTTTTCCTCTTAAGCGAAGGCGCCTGTTAAAGCGCGGTTACATTTACAGCTGGATACGCCTGGTGTTTTTGCAATGGTTTCAGCGATTATACGTTTGACATTTTCAATATTGTTTTTCATTGTGGTTACGATGTCATCTACGCACACAGCGTGTTCTTTCCAGCAGTCGTAATCGGTAACTGTTGAAATGTTTGCATAACAAATCTCTGCTTCACGTGCCAAGACAACTTCAGGAACCATGGTCATGCCAATTACGTCTGCACCCCATTGCTGATACATTTTGGATTCTGCCTTAGTTGAGAACCGTGGACCCTCGATGCAGACGTATGTGCCGGTTTCATGCATTTTGATTTTTAAGCCTTTAGTTACCCCAATTAGAATTTTACGCAACTCGGGGCACATTGGGTCTGCAACGGATATGTGACAGACTTTTCCTTCATTTACTGTGTAGAAGGATTGTTCACGTCTCGTGGTTCGGTCGATAAATTGGTCCGTGAAGACTAATTCGCCTGGTGCATAGTCTTCGCGTAAAGAACCAACTGTTGAAACTGCAAGGATACGTGTGACACCCAATCTTTTTAGGGCAAATATATTGGCTCTAACATTGAGGTCGGTTGGGCGTATTGTATGTAGTTTACCGTGTCTGGGTAGAAACGCTACGGTTTTTCCACCGAGTTCACCTACAGTGATAGCGTCAGAGGGTTTACCATACGGTGTATCCAACATTATTTCCTGGACGTTTTTGAGAAGTTTAGGGTCGTATAGACCGGTTCCGCCGATTACTCCAAATTCAGCTTGCATGAATCTAAGTGCAAACGCTTGGCTTATAAAAATAGCGTCTTACTATTTCTTTGATTATCAAAGTTGGAAAAATTAGACATTCAGGCTTTCCCTATACTTACCTGAACACTTTGCGTTTGTCCATCTCGTACAACCGTGAAACTTGCAGCTTGACCCGGAAGTGTATTCCGTTCGAGGTATGAGAGCAAATCATCATTATTAGCGATCCTTACATTATTAATAGCTATTATTATGTCACCGCCAACGATTACATTGTCACCTAAAATTGCTTGGTAGTGATCGCCACCTTGTAAACCATTATCAGCTGACACCCGCTCAACTAACCAGCCATAAGTAACACTGGTACCCATCACTTGCGCAATCTGGTAATTCATGTCTACTCCTTCTGCGTTTATTGAGGGATGCTGATCATATGAGCCAGTTGTGACCAATGACGTAATTTCCCGCATTATTGTGGATGAGGGAATCGCGAAACCTAAGCCCTGCGAGTCAGCAATACCAGCTGTAGTGATTCCAACAACATTACCTGCATAGTTAAGGAGCGGCCCACCAGAGTTACCTGAGTTGATTGGTGTACTGGTTTGTATTGTGTCTGGAATCGATTGACCATTGTTACTTGAGCTTGATTCCTCTATGATCGTTCTGCCTAAAGCGCTGATTATTCCTGTTGTTAATGTTCCTTGTAGACCGTATGGAGAACCGACGGCAACTACAGGGTCGCCGACTTGAAGAGTTTCAGAGCTAACCATAGTCAATGAAGATACTCCACTGGGCATTGAAGGCACAGAAAGTACTGCAAGATCAGCTTTGGCGTCTTGACCAAGTACTGTCGCAGGGTAACTGTTGCCATCGGCGAAAGTCACCGTAACGTTGATGGCCCCTTCTATAACGTGATTGTTTGTTATTACCACTTTTTGGTTATTTACTTCAGTTATAAACCCTGAACCTTGTTGCAGTGAATATACCCGCCCGCCAAACAACGCATATCCTGGTACCAAATCCTGAATCACAACAACTGATGACTTTACATGTTGATAGAGTGTAGAAAGTGAAACATTATCGTTTAGTAAATAGGTTTGTACATTGCCAGTGTTGGAGTCTTGATAGAGACCTAGCTGTGACTGGAAAGTGGTTAATCTATTGTTGAAGTCGTAGTAGGTTACAGCGTAACCAATAGCCCCTCCAGCAACTAAACCTATCAACAGAATAGTCACTATAAGAGTTGAGGAGAAACGTTTAGTTTTTTTTGGAGGAGAGGGAAATTCAAAATGAGGACTGGGTAGTGGTGGCGACTCCATGTTAATCCCTCTATGTTGTAAAGAACTCGTCTGTTGAAAACAGCGGTTTCTTACAAGTTAAACAAATATCATCTGTCGTTTTTATAGCACTTCCACAGTGAGGACATTTGTTATTTTTCTTAGCTAAGTGCAAGCCTTGCTTCTCTTTAAGTATTTTCCCATCTTTTAGGAGTAACATTCTCTCGGTATGGTTTGCAGCTTGACTATCATGAGTGACCATTATTATTGTTGTACCCTGAATTAAGTTCAAGTTCGCTAGTAATTTGATGATTTCTTGTTTGTTTTTGCTGTCAAGGTTTCCTGTGGGTTCGTCTGCTAGGATTATAGCTGGATCATTTGATAGTGCTCTAGCGATGGCGACACGTTGCTGTTCTCCTTGGCTCAAGCGTTGAGGGCGATGGTTTTCTCTTCCAGAGAGGCCTACTACTTTTAACAGTTCACTTGAACGTTTTTTCCTTTCTTCTTTTGATTTTATTTTTCCTTCCATAGGCAATTCGATATTTTCTCGAGCATTAAGGTAGGGCAAAAGGTTGAAGGATTGGAATATGAACCCCATTTTGTCACGCCTAACTTTGTAGAGTTTATTTTCAGTTGTATTACCAACGTCAATGCCGTCTAAGAGGACTTTTCCGCTGGTTGGTTTGTCAATACAGCCTATCATGTTTAGTAGGGTTGTTTTGCCCGAGCCTGAAGGACCCATTATAGCTATAAATTCGCCTTGGTTTACCGTGAGACTCAGGTCAGTTAGGGCATTGACTGGGCGTTTACCCAACAGGTATGTTTTATTTAGGTTTTCAATTTGTAGTACTGGTTTACTCATATCTCATGGCCTCCGCTGGTCTAATTTTTGCCGCTCTCCATGCGGGATATAATGTTCCAATTACGCCTAGTAACATAGCGGCACCCATTGCTTCTAAGATGAGCGTAGTACTCAATGTAACTACACTTGCAGTAGCATTCCCTATATTGACAAAACCCATGCTTCTCCCGACGCTTGGAAGCAAAAGGGAGGATACGGTTGGCGCTGCTACGCTTGCTATTGCGACGCCTACTATGCCTGCAATTGTACTTAGAAGTAGACCTTCAATCAGGAACTGCCCCATTACAGTTTTGTTGCTAAATCCGATTGCTTTGAGAGTGCCGATTTCTTTTGTTCTCTCACGAACTGTATACAGCATTACAAATAGTACAATCATGCTTGATGCTGCAACAACGACAATTATCTCTTGCGTTGCTGTTGCTTGAGTTGAAGCGATTGATTCTTGCGCACTCGATAGCGCCGATTCGTACATGTCTTGCTGTCGTTGAAGCTGGTCTAGTGTGTCTTGTTGAGTTGTGACTGTTACTTCTGAATGGAGTGATTTGATAGCATTTGCAACTGTGTCTACGATGTCACTGTTAGTAGTGAATACTTTCATGCTTGTTATGTATCCGGTGTTGTTGGTTATTCTTTGAGTGTCAGAGAGAGGCATGTATAGAATTATTTGATCTGTGGTTGATGTGGGTTCATAGATGCCGACTATGGTGAAGGTTTCGTTTAAGATGGTAACCGCGTCGCCCACACCTGCATCAAAGTAGGCTGAATTATTCTCAGTTAGTAGAACGACTTGGTTATCTCCACCCTGTAGGGTTCTTCCTTCAAGAATTGTTGTTGGTAGTATCGTGTACTCGGCTACTGCATTATCGGTTAAGGATATTCCTTTAATTGTATAGTCAGTGACTTGTATCGTAAAGGTTCTTCCCATCATCGTGACTGTTTCGTTGCTATCGCCTTCAGATGCTTCAAGTACATATTCTACAGCTGCTACGCCATCGATGTCTTCGATATCATAATATAAACTAGCATTCATAGGAGTGGATGACCCTTGAGGCCCTCCAAATTGACCGCCTACGCCAGTAAATCCACCAAAGTTTTGAGGACCACTGTCACTCGAACTTGAGCTGCTCATTGAGCCACCATTGAGGCCTCCAACCGGAGGCACATTTTCAGCCGACGGCGTTGTGTATGGTCGGAAACCGAAACCAGCAAAATTCGAGGACATCGAAACATCGATTTGACTCAATGTTTCATTAATCGACGCGCTTGTTTGTGTGATTGTGTTGCCTAGATTATTTGCCATCGCGGTGGTTGATTCCTGATTGGCCAACAGGCCTGCAGGAATGGAAACCATGATTGATAATGAAATGCTTAAGGCAATAATAACTAGAAATGATCTGACTTTACGTCTTGAAAGATTTCTTATTGCTCTACTGATTGTTCCCATCTATAGCACCTAAATTTTAAGCTGACATGAGGGTCAACCAAGAAGGGAAGTGAAGGGGTATTTTTGGGCAGTTTTGGGCTTGGCCGTTTTATCGGCGTTTTCAGATCCCTTCTTGGCTGTCTCTTTGTTGCCTTTGCGGCAAAGTGTTATTAAATAATTTTTCAAAATCTTACCCAAATCTAACCCTAATTGGCAAATGCTTCCACAATATTTGTATTGATTTTAGGATTAGCCATTTCGTACTTCTGTCAAAAAAAGCGCACATTTATTACTTAAGAGCTAAACAAGGATTCTAAAGAATCGTATCACGGAACGGTAAGAATGTCAGCAAATGCGCGTTCACTAAAATATTTGCTTGGATGGCTAATTGCTGGCACTCGAGGCGGACCGACCCGTGCAAGAATTATTGAAGCGTTAAAAGAAACCCCGCAGAACGCGAATCAACTGGCAACTCTTCTAAAGATGGATTATAAAACGATGCGGCATCACATTGAGGTTTTAGAGAAGAACAAAATGCTAACGTCTGTAGGTGACAGGTATGGCGAGACTTATTTTCTTTCCCAAGTACTTGAGGACAATTACGCCTTGTTTGAGGAGATTGCGAAGAAAATCGGGAAAAAGTAGAAAAGGGAGAACATGAAAGAGGGAGAAACAATGAACAGAACACAAAAAATCGCAATAATGCTTGTTGTCTTGTTAGGTTTATCTGCTATGCTAGCAGTGATTATTTCGTCTTACCAGGCGAGTCAATTCATTGGTTTTCCGTTTATGCCAAGAGAATTTAGGATAAATCCTGCCGATATAGAATTGTATTATATGGTTCAAACAGTTCTTTCAACTGTTAATATCGTACTGACTGCTGTATTGATTTTTAATTATGCGGGTATTTACGCTAAAACAAAGTCGGAATTTACGCTTGGATTGTTACTATTTGCATTAATGCTGCTGATTAAGGACGTTGCATCAAGTCCATTCATAATTGGGCTAGGTGGATTTAGTATGTTTGGTTTGGGACCATTTGCTTTTCTACCAGGTCTCTTTGAAATGGCCGCGCTACTGGTGCTCTTCTATCTAAGCGTAAGATACTAACGTTTCACCCTCTTTCCGTAGTTAGACAGTGTTGGGCTCAATTTGGAAATAATTTTTTAAAGAAGCTAACTGATGTTACTGAACCATGACACAAGACAAAAAAAGTAACATGAAAGTTACAGCTTTGGGAATAATTTGTGTAATACTAACGGCAAGCACTGTTGGCGCATTAGTATTCTACTTTACTAATCAATCTCAGAATGCTGAGAAAGATCAAACTATCGCATCATTAAACCAGCAAATCGTGACACTCCAAGAACAAATTGACTCAACATCAGGCACAACCGCTGCATATTCAGCACAAATTTCCTCGCTACAATCACAATTAGCCCAGTGCAATCAATCTTTGACAAGCTTGATTAGTGAATACCAAAATTTGCAGAAAATCGCCAGTTTATCAGCTTATGGCAACATGTTTAACAATGGCTTTAGCCAAGATGCAAATTCATCAACATCTCTTTGGAGTGGAACAATAGATTACGCAGGGTATATCTTAATTGAAGCAACATCGAACGTAACCTCAACTTACGCTCAAGTCCATAACCTCTTTGGTAGCACCTATGCTTTAGCATACAATCAAACTTTGGGAATGTCGGGAACAATAGTGTTCGCAGTTTTACCTGGTACATTAGAAATTATGATTGGAAACGTAAACGAAGCCGCAACAGTAAACGCCACTGCAATATATCATTATTAATACCCTTTCTTTGTTTAACAGCTATAAAGTACAATATGTACTTTTAAAATGGAGATTTCCCTTCTTATGCCCTACCCTGCCTCAAATGAGCGAAAATCAAACAGACTGATACACGAGAAAAGTCTCTATCTGTTACAGCACGCCCATAATCCTGTAGATTGGTACCCCTGGAGCAGTGAAGCTTTCAAAAAAGCTAAAACAGAAGGTAAACCAGTTTTCGTGTCTATAGGTTACTCATCTTGTCATTGGTGCCATGTTATGGAGAAAGAATCTTTTGAGGATTCAGATGTAGCGCAAATAATGAACCGCGCTTTTGTCTGTGTGAAGGTAGATCGCGAGGAACGTCCCGACATAGACGCTATCTATATGGCTGCTTGCCAAGCGATGGGGCGAAATTGCGGCTGGCCCCTAAATGTGATTATGACTCCCAACAAAGACCCTTTCTTTGTCGCCAGCTACATACCTAAAGATAATCGTTATGGCACAATAGGTATGCTTAGCCTTATACCTCAGATTGAGCAAATCTGGAAAAACCGGCGAAGCGAATTAGAAGCCATGGGCAAGGAGCTTAAAGACCAAATCGGCAGCCAAATCCAACCATCTGAAAACGAAAAACAACTTGATGCAACTGAACTCAATGAGGCATTTGACCAATTATTCTTAGCGTTTGATCATGAAAATGGAGGTTTTGGTTCTGCTCCGAAATTTCCGTCACCACATAACCTCTTGTTTCTATTGAGATATTATAATAGAACCAAACAGAAAGCAGCCTGGACAATTGTTGACAAGACACTTCGCGCGATGAGAATAGGTGGAATTTTTGATCAAGTTGGATTAGGCTTCCATCGTTACTCGACAGATGCAAAATGGTTTGTGCCGCATTTCGAAAAAATGCTCTATGATCAAGCGTTGTTAGCATTAGCGTACATTGAAGCTTATCAAGTGTCGGGAGCATTGAAATTTAAAATAACTGCCAAAGAAACGCTTGATTATGTTCTTCGAGATTTAACTTCAGTTGAGGGTGGCTTTTTTTCGTCTGAGGATGCAGACAGTGAAGGGGAAGAAGGCAAATTTTATCTGTGGACATTAGAGGAAATTAGGAATGCTTTGCCGTCTGATTTAGGTGATTTTGCAGTTAAGCTCTTTGGCGTGAAAAATGAAGGGAACTACTTTGAACCGCAAAAAGGCAGAAGAGGCAAAAATATTTTGACTTTGGCTTTGCCACTTGAGCAGATTGCTTCTGAATCAAATTCTACTGTTAATGAAGTCATAGGTAAACTTGGAAAAACTGTAAACTTACTCTATAAATCGAGGGAAAAAAGGGTTCACCCTGCTAAAGATGATAAAGTGATAGTTGATTGGAATGGGTTAATGATAGCAACTTTGGCGCGAGCAAGCGAAGTGTTGGGTGAACAAAAATTTTTAAATGCAGCGGAGAAATCAGCGAATTTTATATTGACTCAGATGCGAACAGACGATGGCAGTCTTTTCCATCGATATGCTAAAGGGGAAAAAGCAATATTGGGTTTTTTGGATGATTATGCGTTCTTTGTGTTTGGGCTCATTGAGCTCTATGAGACATGTTTTAATGAGAAATACTTGCAAGATAGTGTAGCTTTGACTAAAATGATGATTGAGGAGTTCTGGGATAACAAAAAGGGCGGTTTCTTTTTCACAAGCAAAAACGGAGATAGCACAATTCCTCGAATTAAGCAAATATATGACGGCGCAATTCCCTCAGGAAACTCCATTGCGCTCTATAACTTATTGCGTTTAGCCAGTTTGACTGACGAAGCCTCGTTTGAAGAATACGCGAATAAATTGCTAAAAAGCTTCGCCGCAGACATCAAAGGTTACCCAATGGGACATACATTCATGTTAAGTGCACTCGATTTTGCTCTTGGCCCGTCTTTTAACGTAGTTTTAGCTGGAGAATTAGAGGCTAAAGATACGCAAGCAATGCTTGCAGCATTGAGAAAAAACTTTTCACCTAACTTGACAGTCAAGATAGCTAGAGCTGACAGCGTAAATTTGTCTTCGCAATCAATGATAGGTTATTCTAAAATCGATGAAAAAGCCACTGCTTATGTATGCAAGGAACAAATGTGTTTGCCGCCAACAAATGAAATCAAGAAAATGTTAGAGTACCTGCATATAAATCAATAAGAAAAATTCAGGGGCTTTTTCCTCATGGAGTATTAACTACTTTACAAATTATTAAATAAATTATTCGAAATTTGAACATTTTTCACATTGTATGGCCATATTAATTGTATTGATGGCAAATATTATGTTTAATCTTATTTTGCACGATAATCTTAAATGATACTATCGCTTATACCTATGAGAACCAAAAAAAGGCGAAGATAATGAGCAAAATACCAGAAAATGGAAAAATGCTAAAACAAGTCGACGTGTACTCGCAAAAAGACCTAGAGAAACGAATTGTTAAAAGCTTTTTAGACATACTCATTTTAGTAGAAATGACAAAACAAACTACCCTAAGCGGATATGACGTAACATCATTTGTCAACAATAAGTTCGGCGGAATCTTAAGCCCAGGCACCGTTTATGCTACATTATATTCAATGGAAAGAAAGGGTCTTATTAAAGGCACCTCAGATGGAAAAAAAACAGTATATAAATTAACTGAAAGAGGAAATGAAATCACAGTCCCATTGAAAAATGAATATAATTTACAAATGACGGATTTTATAAAAAAATTCTTAATTATGTAAAAAGAAATATATCCTCACTGAGAAGACTACTGCTATTTCTTAATTTTTTTATGATTTTTGTACGAGAGCAGAAACAAATTTGATGCTACGAAGATAGATTTTAGAAAGCAAGAGCGCCGGGAATGGGATTCGAACCCATGCGGACCAGAAGGTCCACGGGCTCTCAAGGCCCGCGCGTTAACCACTCTGCCATCCCGGCACTGACGAATCAACACATCTAATTCATTGTGTCTTAAATGTTTACCTCAGCATGTTTTCCTTTAAGACACAATGTTTCAACGCTTGGCAGAGGCGTCGCTTCAGGCTCTAAAACATCAACAGGTGTACTTACTGTAGAAATTCGTCTGGGTCGTCTGAACCAACTAGCACCGAACTTGTCAATTACATGCTGATAACCGCCTAGCAATGCAACTTTTAGCTCATCAGCAGTAGTGACTTCGAGGTATTCATAGTCAGTTTCTGATTTGAAACTGAGTTTCCAGATATCGACGTACTTCATCGCGTTAGTAACGTTTCTTATGCCTAGCATCTTCATAACAGTGATGGGATTTCCATTTGATAATTCAGCGATTTTTGTGCCTGCCCAGTGACGGTAGCTTCGAAGTTCAATTCGGTTCATACGTTGATTGAAAGTTCTGGCTGCAAGTCGCTTGCGCAGTTTCACGAAGGTAGTTAGCATACAGTTGTATCTGCAGTTAAAGACGCGGTTTGCTGTGTGAGGCAGGCGGTTTAGCATAGCAATTAGTTTTTCGCTGACTTCTAGGGTTCGTGTTCTGTGATCTTTTACTGGATGACGAATTGCGATGAATCTGCCTTCGATATCTATCCATTCGATGGCTAATGCTTCGCCTGGGTCTGTGAAGGTTTCTTTAAGCGTCTGCAAATATGCGGCTAGTCGTTTGCTTTCGGTTGCTGTTATCAGTTGGTCGAGTTCTGCTTCTTCAGCGATGAAGATGATGTTTTCTTCTTGTTTGTACTTGAGTTTGCGACCACCTGGGCGTTTCCAGGTTTTGTTCTGCATTACTAGGTAGGTTTCATAAGCGTAGCAGTATTGTACTTTTGTACCTTCTTTGACGTTGTGAGCTGCGATTACTTCTTTGACAGATTCGGAGTCTTCTAAGTCTGCACCTAGATGAACTAATGTCAGCAGGTTGCCTGCGTACTTCTTATTTCTTTTATAGCCTTCTTTCTTCATCCATGCTTCAAAGACTTTTAATGATGCTCTGATTTCTGGCGTTTCTTCTCCCGTGCCGACTCGTCTTGACTTTGGCACGTGCAAATTTTTCGCTTCCTCAGCGCAGATTTGGCGAGAATCAGTTAAGGCAGACTTACTTTTTAAAACCTTGGCAGAAAAACGCAAGCCACAATTAGTACATAACCAGCGCTGAATGCTTGAGCCATCCTTTCTGTAGCGTTGACCGTCTCGGAAAATCTTTTTGCTTTTGGGTCCACAAACAGGGCAGTTGGGGATTTGGGCGCTGGCGCCGGCAGCTGTTACAGCAGCTGACTTGCAAAGTTCGTCCACACCGGCTATACTCTGTGGAAGACTGCCAAAGGTGCCCTCAGAAGCGTGAAATGCAAGACCAACTGTCCCCTCCCCAACAGCCAACTATGAGTTTGCCTCCTGATGTTTTAATGGAACAAACACTACCAGCCGATCATCCAAATAATCAAAATGAGCAGCATAACCGCGCTCAAGCAGCAGTCTAAGCCAAGTTCTGGTAAAGCAAGGACCCAAAATAATGACACAGCTGCCCCAAGAATCTACATCGATTGCAGGCCCAAAGCGCTTAATTAAAGCGTCTTCGAAGTCATCTTCAAATTCCCTAAATTTACCGCAGTACGTTGAGGCTTCAGTGAAGCAAACAACACCTTTAGGCTGAAAGCCCCCGCAGACCCTTTTGTATTTGCATCTGCAGCTAAAAAGGCGCCAAGCCCTCAGAAGTCTATTCAACCGGGCATGTCGGTTGAATTACACAGAAAACAGCTAAGCGACTACAAAATAGCACGAAAACTCAACATAGACCCCCCATCCATAACACGCAGCCGACTTAACGCTCAAAAGAAACTCAAACAAGCCCAACAAGACCTACAATACGCCAAACAAATGGAAATAGAAATAAACCAAAGATAGTTCGTTTTGTTAAAGATGAGATTGCTGGGGCTCTTAAGTGATTAAGGTTTTTTTAGTAGAAAAAAATAAAAAGAGAGGATTTTGAGTCTCAGTCTCTGATCTAGGGTTTTTTTCTTAGCAATAGCAGGCCAACTAAGGCTATGGCTATGATTATGGCTATTACACCGACAGCCATGTACGTCAATAGGTCTGATGTTGTAGCCAAGTTAGTGGGCATTGTTTCTGTGGGTGCGGGGGTCGCCGGGTCGTTTGCATAGAAGTATGTTGAGGCAGATGATTTCCAGTAGGATTCAGAACCTGCAAAGTTAGCAGTGACCATATAGTTACCTGAAATGTCAGGAGTCCATGTAAATCCAAATGAGCCAGATGTATCAGTGGTTGTCGTGCCTATTTCTCGGTAGTTACCGTTTTGGTCAACGACTGTCAAGGTTACTGTAACACCTACTGTATCGGTCGGTTGAAGTTGTTTTTGGTAGACGTATTCCATCCATTTGCTCATGCTTTGGTCTGATACGCAGGGGAGTCCGTTGGGGAATCTTAGTTCGATTTCGTTTTGCCTTGCTCCTGCTGATATGTCGGTCACAGTTCCAGTTATTGTGATAGGTGTTGATGTTGTTACGCCGAGACTTGGTGCTGAGATTGTTGTTTTTGTGGGACCTTTGCCGAATGCATAAATTTGGTTGTCGTAAGCGTTCATGGATAGCATAATGCCATATGCAATAGCAGTGGATCTGATGTAGGTGCCTAGCTCGCTCCATACTAGTGAACCGTCAGTGTTGTTTATTGCGACCATTTGTGCCCCATGGAATAATGGAGGGTTGTATTCATGTCCTATTGGGAAGTATGCTACGTCATTTGTGAAGCCTGCACAGTTGAAAACCCAGAATGGCCAGATGCCATAGGGGCTTTCAGTTCCAGGATCACCTAAAAGTTTTGTGGTGTTTGTATACCATCTTTGAACGCCTGTTTTGCTTTCAAACGCCCACAGGTCACCGCCTAGTCCAGCAACATATAGTACTCCGTTTCCGACGTATGGTTTTAGGCTGAACAGGTCATAGTCGTTTGGCGGTCCGCCATTGTCACCTTTCAGTTCATTTGACCATACTTTGTTTCCCGTTCGGGTGTCGTATGCTTCAACTTTGAAGTTAACGTCGTTCATGATGTAGAATAAGCCGTTGCCATATGTGAAAGATGTCCGCGTGAATGGTAGTAGCGATTGTGCGCCCGATGCATAGGTGAGGTTTTTTGCAAATAAAATGTTGCCTGTTTCCAGGTCCATGCCTGCTAATACGAGCCAACCTGCTGTTTCTCCGCCTACACCTTGTCCATGGATGAATCCGCCGGTTAAGACCAGTTCGTTTCCGGTTATTGAACTCAATGCCAATGCCGGGCTTAGTGGAACGCCTGAGATATTGGTAGGTACTGGTTTTGACCACATTACACCACTGCTCATTGCTCGCACCGTTCCGGGTGTAGCGGTCCACTGTTGACTTGTTTGACCCATTGCGATTGTCATGTTAACACAAGTCAGATGTGGACCAGTATTTGTTACGGGTACGTTTAGGTATTGTGTTGGATGTGTCATTTCTGTGCCGGCTGTGTTGTTGATGAAGTAGCCGATCAGATTTCCGCTTGTATCAGTTCTTAGAGTTAAAGCTGTGCCGTTGACCACGCTAAGGACATATTGTCCTGTGTTTGCATCGTACATATTCCATTGGGTTCCAGTGCTTGTTATTCCCGGTAATGAACCTGTAGTCCAAATGTATGGACCTACAACTCCATACTGGTTAATGGTGTCAAAGCGCATGTTCATGCCACAACGCAAGGCGTTGGTAGTATTGAGAACCCATAGTGTCTCTCCAGTGAATAGATCAGTCGCTACGATACCGTTTGATGCTCGAGTGGTTGAAGGATACCATGTGGAGTACATTATGCCATTCATGATAACGGGGGCGTACTGGGGTTGATACTGTCTTGTAGACCAATAGTGGCTGCTTTGGGTTCCTTCTGCATCTCCACCTGCTACTCCTCCAGCGGTCCAAGCTTTTGTCCATAGGACGTGACCAGTATTAACTGATGGTGTATATGGATTAAGGAAGCTGCTTACGTTGTATGATCCTGTTGCTCCGAAGCTGATTGTTCCGTATCCAAGCCATGGTCCCATTATTTTGTACCAGTTTTCTACGTTCATTGATGAGACGGGTGTTTGCCAGTATTCTGTTGGGAAGGGTGTATTTGGCCAAGCTTTTTCTGCTTCAATTGGTTCTTCTTGAACTACTAGGGTTACTGTTTTGCTTTCACTTGGCATATTGATTAAGCCACGCCAAGCTGCATTGCCCTCAAGTAAGGTTTGTCCGCCATAGACGAATTTAAATTTGTATTCGCCTACTTTATCTGGAACAAAAGTTGCGAAGGTGCCTCCTGTAGTGTCGCCTATGAATGGTCCTAGTGTTTTTGTGGTTCCATCAGGATTTGTTTGTATGACTGTCATGTTGACTGGTCTTTCGCCTGTTTCCATCGGAGTTGCTAAGAAGAAGTTGAGGGTAACCGTCTGGCCTACGCCTACTGGGTTTGGTGCTACGTTAATGTATGCGTATGTTGGAATTTGTGTTCCAGCAGGGAAATAGACTTGTCCCATTGTGTCTGGCGATAGAATTAATGATGCTGCCATGATTGCTATTAAGAAAAATGTTGTTTTTTGCCATTTCTTTAATATCATTTGCATTCCTTTCTTTTTCTCCATTTTTTTTCTCGGGTGATGTATCAATTTTCCATAAAATTGATTTTCACCCGTAAGATGACTTTTCATCGCATTACCAATATAATAACGATGGACTTTCCGTACGTTAAATTTAAAAACCCAAGTCATCAAAGCACAAGAATTAATCAAAAATTTTTCTAACAAACAGAAAATTTCGAGTTATTGGGTTTGCTGGAGCTTCTTAATCCTAAATTTTAGGTGAAGCACACACTAAAAAAATTTAGCAACTAAACTAACCTTGCGATTTTTTACATTTTTCATGCATAACATTTGAACCACTTACAACAATAAGTTCACCAACAACAATAGGTTTCTCGCATCTGGAACAAAAAACAACTCCGCCCCTATGTAACCGCAACAAATGATTCTTCTGAGCTATACACGTTAAGGGCATTTTGATTCACCTAAAAAAGAAAGGGAATGTTTGTTTATTGTTTTCACTCTTATGGTCGCTTCCTGAGCAGCAATATCGTTATTAGGCCGATTACGACGATTGCGACAATGATACCCATAGACATTGGGAGGAAGTATAAGTCAGCCATTGATTCTGTTTGTGTAGTTGTTGGTGCTGGAGTTGCTTCTACTGGATCAACTGCAAAAGATGCTATAGCGTGAGAAGGCCAGTATGCTTTGCTTCCATCAAAAGACGCGTAGACAGTGTACTTTCCTGGAATGTCTGGTTGCCAGTTGTAGCTAAAGAAGCCATCTGCATCACTCGTGGTTCTACCTATTTCGCGATAGTTGTTATTTGAGTCAATCACGCTCAATGTTACCTCAACGCCTGTAGTACCTGCTGGTTTAGCGAAGTTCTTGTAGACATAAAGCATCCAATCACTCATAGATTCATCTGAGACAGCCGGAACTCCATTAGGGAAGCGTGCTGCTATGCTGTAGTCTTTGGTACCTGCAGAAATATCGGTAACTCTTCCTTGAATTACTAAAGACTTACCTAAGTCGATTGCAGCAAGGGGAGCCTCAACAGTAATAGCGCTCGGACCTTTTCCTACTGCATATATGCGTTGGTCATAGGTATCTAGTGTAGCCATTATGCTGTCGCCAATTATTGCTCGTCCTCCCCAGTCAGTTTGGCGGAATAAACTGTCTGCTCTAAATATTTCGGTGCCGTTTTCAATTTCGATGCATACAAATGCTGCCCCTCTAGGTTTGGGATCCACTGGTGAGTGTTCACTTGTGCCCATGTAGAGTTTTCCATCAGCAAAGAACAAGGGTCTGATGTGCCATTGATTTGCCCAAAGAACTTGGTTGTATGGGTCATCTGCTAGGTAAGTCCACTGTAGGCTACCCGATTGTGCATCATAGCAATAAACGATACCGCTCATGCCTTGTGAGATAAGTTTGCCGTCAACGATGTATGCGTGTAAGCCCAAGAAGTCTAAGTAATCCTGTTGTGGAGTCGGTCCCCATTTAAGCTTGCCAGTATCTGTGCTAAATCCCCAGAATTGCTGAGTTTCTTTGCTCCAAACAGCAATAAGGCCACTGTCTATGCTTCCTGCAGCGCGACTAATTGTTTGATTTCCATTTGCCCAATCTGCGGGAGCTTGCCAAACTTCATTATAGAGCTGTTGTCCTTCTTGTCCTGATTTTAGGTTAAGTCCCCATGTTCTAATCTGAGTTGTGCTAACGCTTTGACCAACAATTTTGTCACCGATTTTTACGTAGGCAGCACCTGATAGACCAGTAGGTACTGTTACGTTCCACATGTATCCATTTGCTGCATCCCAAGTACTATTCATCGTCGGTACAATGCCGCGTGGATTCCAGTAACGTCCAAATTCCCAATCCCAATTCTGTGTTGCGCTATTCCAATGGCCTCTGTTTACGACCGTTGTTGAGTTCCAACAAGTCATCCATCCGCGATTATTGACAGTGTATATGATTATTTCATTGTTGGGTCCAATGACTGTTACACCACTAGGAACACCCTTGATAGTGTAGACATAATCGCCGTTTCCTGCATCGTATGCTGTCCATGTGGTGCCATCTGTTGACCAAATATAGCCATATGTCCCGTGCATGTTCATCGAGTCTACATACAATAGCTGACCAAACGCTAAGCGAGTGCCGTTTCTATACCAGATTTCCTCTCCTGTCCTAAGATCTACTGCTCTAATGCCTTGGATTGGATTACCAGCTTTCGCATCTGAAATTGGATAGACGTTATAGTAGAGAATTCCGCACATTATTACTGAGTTAGCGAATTGCCCTTGGTATGCGTCCCCTGTGGTAAAAGCATGGTCGCCTGTTTCTGCTCCTGCTGTGCCTCCCAGAACAAGTGGTTTTGCCCAAAGAATATGCGCTGTTTCGGGTGCATCTTCATTACCGACCGTTACTAAATTATCGGGGTTTCTTTGCCAGTTGCCTGCAAGTGGTGCCCAGCCTCTTAGTTGTGAATCAATGGGACGACTCCAATACTCGGTGGGCAGTGGTTGACCCGGATAGATTGAAGTAGCCTCATCTTGGACAACTAGTGTTAGAATACGACTTTCGCTTGCCAGCATGATTGTGCCTTTGGGTATTCCAGATTGTGCAATTTCATTGATTTGTTCTGGGAAGTTCGTTTGAAGTGTATAGTTACCTGCCATTTTCGGTACGTAGATTGTTCCTATTCCACCGGTTGGGTCAGTGTTGAATGGACCGAGAGTTTGTTTCTTACCTTCTGGGTCGGTTACTGTTACAGTCAGTCCTTTCCAGCCGTCATAGAGGTCAAAGTATTGCTGTGTAATTCCTATGTGTAGTAGTGTCTCTTGGCCAACACCTACAGGGTTTGGTGTAGCACCTATGTATGCATACGTCACTCGCGTGGATTGTGCTGTTGTGTTAGAGAACGTCAAAGTAAACATTGAAATTACCAAAGATATTAGAAGAACTAAACCGAATTTTCTAGATATTTTATGAATTGTCGACACTGTTTTTCTATGCATTTTCTTTTCTCCATAATTTTTCTCGATAACGAGATTTTGAATTCCCTCGTCAACTAACAACTTCAGTGAAAATTCTTTATAAGACTGATGAACGCAATGTGTAATTCAGACTTTTAAAGCAAAAATTACATTATTTTACTTAAACAATCAACAAATAGCAACATTTTATAATAAAGCAAGTCACTAAAGCTAAAAACAGAAAAAAGGGAAAAACAATCATTTAATAAAACAAAATATTTATTTAAATTAGGATTTGCTGGGGATCTGGCACTAAACTTCTTTTAGGAGAAAGAAAATTGCAAACTAGCGACAAACGGCAATTCATCGTTAATTTGAGCCAGAGCCCTCTCAGCCCCATCTTTTTTTCTCCAATGCTGTTTTATGACTAAAAAAAGGGAAAGATTGTTGTTTTTTGTTTAGGGTATTTATGGTCGTTTTCTTGTGACGAGCAACGCAAGTACTACACCGACAACTGCGATTGCAGCGATTATGCCGATTATGCCTGGCAGTAGGTATGTGTCAGCTGCTGATTGAGTGTTTGTCTGAGTTGGAGCTGGTGTTTCTGCTGGTTCGTCAACTGCGAATGCTGTGATTGCCTGGGAGGAATAGTAAGACTCGCTACCTGCAAATACTGCATAAACTGTGTATTTGCCTTCAATTTCTGGTGTCCATTGCAAGCTGTAGAAGCCATTGGCGTCTGTTGTGGTTGTTCCGATGCTGCGGTAGTTGCCATTAGAGTCCAAAACGTATAGTTCAACTGGAACACCTGTAGTGTTTATAGGCTTTGACATTTGCGCATAAACATATGTCATCCAGTCGCTTTGGCTTTCGTCTGATACTGCTGCAACACCATTCGGGAATCTTGCTTCAATTTCATATGCGCTTAAACCAGGTGAGTTGTCTAATACTGTACCTTCCAAGATTACGCTACTGCCTCTTGTCGAAACTTTGGGTGACGCTGTGATAGTTGTGCTGCTTGGACCTCTGCCTAGTGCATAAATTTGATTGTCGTATGTACTAAACATTGTGATGGTGCTATCGCCGATTATTGGATAACCTCCCCAATGGGTACCTCGAATGTTGATTTCCCAGATTAATTCGCCTGTGGTCTGGTTTAGGCAAATAAATGGTGCGCCCCGGGGCATCGGTTGGTTAACTGAGTGTTCTGCTTGGTGCAAATAGATTTTTCCGTCAGCTATGAAGGATAAGTAAATAGGCCAGTTTTCGCTCCATTGCATTTCGGTGTATTCTTGCTTTGCATCAAATGTCCATTTGAGTTCGCCGTTGGCTGCATCATATGCGTGAAGTCTACCACCCATACCGCCTGAGAACACTAGTCCGTCACAAATTGATTTTGCGCCACGTCTATAGTTTCCGATAGTAAAAAGATCGACTGGAGTTTGTTGTTCTGTTGGTCCCCAAAGTTGTTTACCTGTGTCTATGCTAAGTGCAACAAGTTGTCGCGTGTCCTTCAGTGCAATTATCATTATGCCCTCTTCAGTGCTTGCACCAACGAATGCTGATGTTACGCCCGGATGAGTTGAAGGTGGACTCCATGTTGTGTTGAATAGTATTGTGCCTTCTTTGCCTTTTTCGGTGCTGATTGCCCAATAAACATGCGAATAATCATCGTCTAATACAGCTAAGTGAGCGTTATATGTGTCATCTGTTCCGCCAATAATTCGGTCTTCAAGAGCTGAAAGAACTATTCCAGGTAAGCCTATGGGTATGGTGTTGTTCCATTGAATGCCCCTTGTTGCATCGAATACTGTTCCTTTTTGAGACCATAGCCAACTACCAGCAGAAGACCCAGTTCGTCCAGCTGCTACTACTAAGGTTGAATTCCACATAGTAACCCAACCTTTTGCAGTATTAACTGAGTACACAATTAACTCGCCGTTTGGTCCAAGGATAGGGGTAGTGCCTGATGGTACGTTGACCATGCCGTATTCCCAGCGTCCTGTTGCGGGATCATATGCATTCCAAGTTGATCCTGATACTGTCCATAGATAAGAGTAGGCGCCTTGGGTGTTATAAGAATTGTATTTTAATACTTGTCCAAAAGCCATTCTTGTGTTATTAAAGTTTTTTTCCCAGAGTTCTTCACCAGTCTTTAAGTCGATTGCGATTACGTTTTGTTCAGTTCTGCCTGCGGCTTGGTATTCGTTGTAGTATAATACGCCATTTATTATAATTGAGTCTAAGAAGTAGCCTTCATATGCGTCACCATGGAAGAATGATTCAGCTTGTGTGTCTGCGCCTGCTAAGCCGCCGTGTGTTACTTCTTTTGTCCATAATATGTGTCCTGTTTCAGGTGCGTACGAGTTACCATTTACTCGCCAGTTGTAGTATGGATAGTTGTTTAGGCTTTGACCCCAGAGCCAGTTTCCTGTGATTTCTGACCATTCACGGTTCTGAGCATTGATTGGTCGAGACCAATATTCTGTTGGTAGTGGCGTACCTGTGTAGTATTCTCTTCCTTGCTCTGTTACAGTTAAAGTGAATTTGTCGCTTGTGCTTGCCAAATAGTATACATCTGCCCGACCTGTCCAGTTATACCATTGAGCGGGAAAATGCGATTCAAAATAATAGGTGCCAACCATAGTAGGTATGTAGGGTGTTCCTGTAGAACCTGTTGAATCAGTTCTAAAAGGACCAAGGGTCTCAGTAGTGTTATCTGGCTTTGTAACAGTGACTGTTATGCCTTCCCAACCGTCATCGACTATGTTTAGGTAGTCAGAAATACCCATCCAAACGAGGGTCTCTTGACCTACTCCGACTTGGCTAGGTGTTACTGTGCAGAAAGCGTAGGTAGTCTTGGTGCGTTGTGGTACATCTGCGTTTATAGTAGGCAGCATTATCATCGATAATGCTATCGTTAGAGTTGCCAGCAATCCAAAGGTTTTTTTAAAGTTAGTATTTTTCAATATTTTTATTCTCCTTTTATTTTTTTCTCGGTTAATACATCAATTTTCGAAGAAATTGAATATCGCCGATTAGGGACACTCTTGAGTGAAATGATAATATAATAAAGATGGACAATCAGTCCGTAAAAGTTAAATTAGAGGTTCTGCGGAGTGTGAAGAATTTAATTTTAGGTTCTCTGTAGCATATTTCAAAGAACCATTCTGACAAGAGTTGTTGAAGTAGTTTTTTACTTCCAGAACTTAAACTTGATCAAATCAAAAAGGCAGTAATGTAGAATTCGATATAAAAACTAAAAATCAAGCCCCATTTTCTTGAGCACAGAATTTGCCTGCTGCAGTTGACGTAAACAATTAAGACCCTTTTCAGTTATTTGAAGACCATTATCTGTTAGTCGAGCCATATCGGCGCTAATTAGATGGTCAATAATTTTTTGAAATCTAACATAGGGAAGGTTAGCTCGACTTGCAACGCGGGTGGGACTTGCCTTTCCCTGCTTAGCGACCTCTTGGCATAAGATGTCTAGCACATCGTTATAAATATCAGCTTTACTTCGCTTGATCACAGGAATAAGCTAAGGCCTCCTTTTTCGCTGAATAAAAGATTTGTATTAAAAATGCAAAACCAACGATTCTTGCAACCTGTGACCCTATCAAAAAAATGGTATCAAGATCAGCAATGGAATAAACCAAAAAAGTAAGCTGTCCAATCCATAAACTAAGGAATGCCAAAGGACCACTTAGTGAGTTTTTCAGGGGGCTTCTTGTAACTTTTATTCTTCTAAATAAGAAGAGTGTTATGTAAGATAATAAAACAAGGTTCACTATAGTGAATATACGAATTGGGGAAGAGTATATTGATGCCCATTCTAGTTGACCCAAGAAAATGAATAAGAAGGTGAAAATGCCGGTAATTAACAAGGTTGTACCTAGCAAGATAGACAGACTACTTCTCTTGGTTGTGCCTTGATATCTACTTGCAACAAAATATGAGAGAGCAATTAAAGTGAATCCGGCGGATTGTGTTACAACACGGATCCACATGAGAATACTAGAAAAATTGCTTATGCTATTAAAAGTTAAATTAAAATTGTGTATACTGAGGCTAAGATATGAGACGAATAATAAAATGAAACCAAAAGGCATGCCAAGCAGAAAAGTTGAGTGCTTTGTCTTATACATCTTAAAAAAAATAAACACGAGAATCAATGCTAATACTACACAAGATAATTCAATTGAAATTATGATCGGACGCAGACTCGTTGTAGTTACCTCGATCTAAAATTTTTGTAGTCATCATATTTAAAATATTAGATTATATGAGTCTAATTAATCGATCAAAGGAAAAGAGTAAGCAAACTAAACCTAAACAGAAAAACCAAAAAAGCACAACTGGATCTCCCGTGAATTAAACAAATAGGAAATAAAATGCGAAAGCTATTTCACTCTACCTAAAAAAAGGTGTGCTGGGGCTCTGGAAATTATTAAGGAGAAAGAAAAATGAAACAAACGACAAACGGCAATCTGTCGTTAACTTGAACCAGAGCCCATTCAGCCCCATCTTTCTTCTACGATGTTTTGTTATGACTAAAAAAGGGGAAAGGTTGTTTTTTTTTGTTTCGTGTATTTATGGTCGTTTTTTTGTGACTAGCAATGCAAGTACTACGCCGACGACTGCGATTGCGACGATTATGCCTATGATTCCTGGAAGAAGATACATGTCAGCTGCAGATTGTGCCGGTGCATCTGTTGGTGCAGGTGTTGCTGGCGCTGGATCAACTGCAAAAGAGCTTACAGCGTGCGATGACCAGTAGCTTGTGCTGCCGGCGAATGAGGCATAGAGAACGTATTGTCCTTCAATGTCTGGCTGCCAAGTGTACCTAAATGTGCCATCTGCATCGCTTGTTGTTGTCCCGATAGTTCGGTAGTTACCGTTAGAATCGACAACACTAAGGGTTACTGGAACACCTGTGGTATTTGTAGGTTTTTCCATCTGCATGTATGCATATTCCATAAATGGACTCATGCTATCTTCAGATACTGCCGGAAGCCCTTGCGGGAACTTTGCTACGATTCTATCGTCATTTGTTCCTGGAGATTTATCAAATACTGTGCCCTCTATTAGCACGCTGGACCCATATTGTGTAACTTTAGGTGATGCGGTTACCGAGGTTGCTGTTTGCCCCTTGTAGAAGCAGTATTGGCGGTTATCATAGTAGTTGGTTGCTATGAGTTTGCCGTCTGCGATGAGTCCCTGCATGTTAAAGCCCGGTGACCAGAATGCTATGCTCCAGACTTTCTCGCCTGTTGTGGCGTTAAGGCACCACATTTGTTTGCCCTGGTAGTACGGGGGTTGCTCACTGTGTTCATCGTTGCCTGCGAAGACATATCCGCCAGCTGTCGCTATTGATGAGAAGAATGGTTGATAACCGTAGGGTGTCTGATAGCCTACCGAATTGTAGCCGCCTTTCCAAGCGACTTGACCAGTTGTCACGTTGAAGGCATAGACATACCCACTGTAGGTTGGATAGAAAGCTAATCCGTATGCACCAGAATGTGAGTAGCTCCAGAAGCTTCCCCATGGATACGAAGTGATGGTAGTGTTATAAAGTAGTTTTCCAGTTTTAACGTCAATGCCTGCTAACGGTCTCAGCCCGTTTTGGTTGGGGTCACCATAGTACAGTGGGAATACATACACTCCATTTTCGAGTACGTTAGCGCTCGTCGCAAACGATGCTTCGCTGAGGGTATAGTTCTTCGTCCAAAGTATGTTGCCTGTTTCAATGTCGAATGCTCCTGAGAGGTTCACACTTTCTGGACGTACACCGTAGTAGAATCCTATGCCATCATCGATTACTGTGATACCGCTTAAAGGATAGGTGACGTTGTAGATTATTCTGCTTGTAAAGTTGTTGCTAACACCTTGAGGCGTCCATTTAATTAGGTAATTTTGACCGCTAAGGGTTTGTGTACTGTAAACGTATGTTTGTACTCCCCAATCCCCATTTTCATAGGGCGTTGGATCCCAGGTTCCTGACATACCGGTTACGTTGCATATCATGTCTCCCGTGTATGCACTGTATTTGATGAGTCGAGCGCCAATATTCATTAAAAGTGCATTGTAAGAGTCGACTGGTGGACCTTGGGCGCGGACGAGATAGTTCTCGGTTGTTGCGATTGTAAATGATACGTCGTTGCGAACCCATAGTTCTTTACCTGTGTTTAGATCTATGCAATGAACGCCATCAGTTGTGGTGTAATAACCCATTCCCGCTACTGCACGTGTCATGTATCTGGCAACGTTTGTGTCGCCTGGCGGGTTGCCTCCGAAAGTAGAATGGCCGTATGCGTCTCCGACTATTCCGCCAACACCTGAGGTTAATACCCAGTAGATGTGTGATGAGCCTGGTGCGCCTCCATACGGCTGGTTGTATGAGCTTGCTGCGTCATGTGCATTCATGCCCCAGTCTGCCATGCCAACTTCGGCCCATTCTCTGTTTTCGATTGTGACGGGTCGGTTCCAATATTCTGTTGGAAGCGCAGTTGGTAAGTAGCCAGGGGGGAGTTGTTCTTCTTGCACTGTGAGTTCTGTTACTGGGCTTTCTGTTGGTGCAAAGACGTAAGTGTGTACTGTTCGCCCCGTGTATGCTGAGGTCATTACCGTTGATTGATAGGGGGTTCCGGGCGGTACTGTTTCTCCTGGATAGATGACTTTTAGTTGGTATTTTCCTACTTCTTTTGGTGTCCATTCAGTCCACATGCTTGTATCTGCCTGTATGCTGGTGAATGGTCCAAGTGTTTCTTTGGATCCATCAGGATGCGTGATTTCAACTGTGTAACCATGTGCGAGAATACCTGGATACGGCATAGCTGGTGTTATCCAAAAATTAATCAGAAGGGGCTGGTTGACTCCGCAAGGATTAGGTCTGATAGACAAATAAGCAAAGGTTTCATAGTTCCATGTAACAGCAGCGACGGGTTGTTGTAAAACAGATGAGATAGCTGTAATACTTAGGGTTACGAGCAAAAGAGTCGAGAAACATTTTATTATTTTTTTCATTTTTTCTCTTCCTATATTTTTTTTCTCGGGTGATGTATCAATTTCCCAAAAAATTGATTTTCACCCTTAAGACAACTTTGCAGTGCCTTGATAATATAATAACAACGGACAACCTGTCCGTAAAATTTAAATACAGATACTTGGGAAACCCAAGAATTAGCTTTCAAATTTTATAGCGGAGCAGCCCGATGAACATGCATAAAACGAGAAACTGTAATCCTTTGATAGGCCGAGAACATACATTAGGAGCGCACTAGGCAAACAAGAGAGAAAAATGGGACTTAAAAAGGACATGATGTTTAACTTAAAAAATCCAACAAACCAGCTATTGATATTACTGTGTGGTTGTTTCTTCCTGAATAGCCCCATAAACCTCAAAGGCAAACCGGGTTAGTGCCCACTTGTGTCCTCTCTTCTCAAACAGTGATTCACCCGTCTCAACCCGTAGGCGCTTGTTCATACGCACGATTCGACGACTGACATCGTAGTATTCGAGTTTGTACTGCTGCATAATAGATGCAACGTCTTTAGGAAAAACTCCAGCGATCCCTACTTCCTTAACGATATCAATTATATCGATGTCAACCTGATCCAAACAAGCAAACCTTTGCAGAAGAGGAACACTAAAACGGAAGTAGCCAGCACCCTTCAAACCATTAAGAATAACTCTCTGAGTCTCCTCAACTCTCTCGATTTTATCTAGGACTCGTTTAAGCAAGAATTGATTGTATTTTAAGCGCCCTATCTTCTCTTCTTGGCTACGCGGTTTCTTTTGTTTTTCAAAAGGCTTTTGAGGGGATTGAACAGGCATTACGCTTTTTTCCTGCACGAACTGTTCATTCAAGGGTTTCCGCTCCATCAACACACATCAAGTTTAACACCCTGTCATCTACTCCAAATGCCCTCAGAACTCGACATCGCAAAAAGCATGGACTTTCACCATACCTTCCGATAACCTCAAAAACGGCGTTTAAACAAGCATCCACATCCAAAAGAAGCCTACGAGACATAAGTACACACTCCGTTAGTCTGCGACCGGTTTGATTGTTTGCTGGGGTCAATATCAAAGAAATTAGAAAGAATACCCGTTATCTTCTGAAGCGCCTCACTATTCTTCAACTCATTTCTCTGTAGCAGCTCAAGCTTATCCAAAGCACTATCCATAGTATCGGAAAAACTAGCAATAACCTCAACCGAATCAGGATGCGTCCGATCACCAACCTTAATCACAATACCATGACTCTGCTCAAAATCCCTAATCACCATGTAAGGCAACCTTTCTCCGGCGCTATAGGGAAAATGCCCACTCTTAGGCCGAATCCCATCCAAAACCGGATTAAGAACCGCAAAATCAGTCAGCAACCCAGTGTTAACATAGGCATCACAAAACAACTGCTTAGCCTTCCCCAAATTACCAGGACGCCTAACACTCAAACCCACCAAACCAGTCTCAAACCAAACAACCCGCCCAAACTTGCCCCTCCACATCCAAAAACGGTTCTTAGCCTTAGAAGAAACCCAACCAAAACCCACACCGCCCTTATCCCAATCCGCCTGCACAACAAGCCGAAGAGCCTGACTCAACGCCTTATCGAGCTTGCCCTTTGCTTTGAAGCAGTGAAAACTTGAACACTTTGAACCTCGTTCATTTCTATAGTAATACTTCCACTCCCACTTGGTTTTGGAAACATAGTTGTGGTATTGCTTGTAGCTCAAATTCAGCAATTTACATATCTGCTTGGGCGATAGCAGCGGGTTAGACTGGCCTTCACCATCTAGGAGGTCAAAAATTTGTTTGCGAAGATTGTTACTATTACCACTCTTACTGTAAGACTGCGAAACGCCTGCGGTGTTGATTGGTTGCTTAGTCAAAAAAGTCATCTAAGTTTGCTCTTTTGTTTTCTTAAAAATTCAATACTAGTGGGGCATGCACAGAAAGCTTCTATTTCCTCGAAAATGAGCTCGGTCATTAGAGGATCTCCAAACTAACATAGAGGTACAGGCAACAAGCGAAAAGTACAAAAAAAGAGGGAGGGGGAGGGGGGACGCGGGAGACATCGCCAGAAACGTGTTCGTAAATGTTTACCGAATCAAACAATAGCACACAGAATATTCAACTGCTTTTAGTAAAGTTCATAACCGACAAATCCAACCGTTGTTTCTATGCCGCAATCCCTAACCGTGCACATCCCGAGCAATATATTAGAAACAATCTATGCAGGCGCAAAAGAACTATACCCACGTGAGAGCTTTCTACTCCTTAGGGGTAAAAAAAGCCGAGAAACCATAACTGTAACTGATTTAGTTCTGGCACCATTTGCAGCACACGGGCATGGCGAAGTTCATTTCAATCCTTACATGTTTGCGGGCGATTTCTCTTTAGTAGGAACAGTACATTCCCACCCTTCAGGCGACATTTCGCCTAGCCACGTTGACCTTAACTATTTTTTTGGGAGAATTCTAATGATTGTAGGTTATCCCTATGAGGGAAAAGATTGCATTGTTGCTTATGATTCAAACGGCGATAAGATACCCGTTGAAATAACCCCTCCTATAAAATACAACGATGAAGATTTCTATTGATATCATATTTTGTGTCTCAACACTGAGAATTGATATTGCATAATAAAATCTAGAGCAAATTTGTCAGCATTACCTTCTGTTCCTCTATGCATCCGATCTATCGCTTTGCTGCGAAGGTGATGATAGAATTCATGCAAAATAACGAAAGGATTAACCAGTGTGTCGCTGTTTTGAACGCTGATTGTTTGGTTTTTTGCAGTGTAACAGCCATAAGCGGTTGTTTTATGTTTTTTTGGCAAACCAACCTTCAGCGAAGGCACCGCGACGTGGTACTCTATTGAGAGTAACTCAATTGCCTCTTCGGTTTTACCATTTATTATCAAAGAAACAACTTTTGATTTAATATCGTCTTCTACCATAAATTAAACCTACAATGTAGTAGCAGTCAAATTGATTGATTATTGTCCATAAGTTCCACGGCGAATTTTCTCTACTAGCAGATGGATAAATTCAATGGGCCAAACGTCATCGCAGACATCATCAGTTAAAATTTTACGTTGATGATACATAGGGATAAGATCGTTTTTCAGCAGAAGAATCAGTAAGAATTCATGACCATACGTTCGTTTAAACAGGGCATATTTTCTTGCCTGTTTTTTTGTCATTTCGAAGTGAGGTTCGAGAATTATTTTTCTACCATGGACGGTTTTTTCTAAAATAAAATCGGGCGTGTAAACTTCGTTTGGCAATGGAAAGCTAATGGTTTCATAACCATAAGGTATGTGCATTCTTAGAAGTGTAAGGGCAGTTTTCTTTTCCCAACCGCTTTTGTATCGACTCATTTTTTGGTAGTATGCTTGAGATTGACCTGTGATTTTTTGCATTCGTTCCAGAAAATCAAGTGCTGTTTTGAGTGTGTATCGGTTGAGGGTTTTTTGTTTCAACCATCTTCCTAAAAGAAAGAATGGGTAGTCAACTTTTGCTGGGTCTTGCGGGAATAATCTTTTGGCGAAGTCTGTTAATCTTTGGCGTGCTTGGGTGGCAGTTTGTTCATCGCGCCAAAGGGTAGGAGAAGCTGAAGGGATTATGCCTAAACTGGCCGCTACATTTGCATTTTCTTTTGTCAAAGGAACATAGAGATCTTCAGGAAGGAGATGATCGTAAATTTGTAAGTCAGGCGAGGGTCTTACCATCCAGCGCATGTAAGTCCATGCGCGGTCTTTATGAGGACCACTTAATGCTGGTATATTTTGTGCTATGTCTTCGATGAAGTCTTTGGGTTTAGTAAATTTTTGAGCATATTTTAACAGATTGCGTTCAGCTTTTGTACGAATAAATAAGTTAATTGAGGCAAGTATTTCTGAAGCTGCTTTTTTATTTGGTCCTAAATCGTGATAGAAATCAGCTTTTATGATTTCTTCTTCAAAGAGATGACCTTTTTTAATCTCGAAAAGGGTGTTACCGAGGGCTTCGTGCAGATAAACCATGAGCATACGCGCGTTTTCTGGGTAACCTACTACTGTATCGTCTAGAATTGAGGAGGCAAGTAGAAAGTAGTGGGCTGTGATTTTTCTTTCTTCATATTTTTCTGAGTATGGATTGAAGAGGAGTCTTGGGCTCATTCGTCTGTCCCATTGCACATCGGCTACATTAGAGTTCTTATTTATGAATTCAACTAGTAGTGAAATGACTTCGTCGGTTGCCACCATTGCCCGTTATCCCGTGCATCTAATTTATGCTGGTTAATGCTTAAAATTGCTATCGATGCCAAGCAAGCGTTACGTAATAGTTTAATAGCAGTCGGAAACTCAATAATGCAGCCAAAGAGACGAAGTGCCTATATAGTAAGGCGTCATAGAAAAGTATGAAAAAGTGTGGGCCGGTCGTCTAGCCTGGTTAGGACATCTGCTTGACGTGCAGAAGGTCGCCGGTCCGAATCCGGTTCGGCCCACCACTAACACTAATTTAAAAGCGGCCAAAAGGGATCTTTGTTTCTTATTATGAGTAAAAAAGTTAGAGGCTTTCACTGGCGCTTGTCCACGCCACCCACTTAAAGTCAAAGTTGGGCCTCCCGAGCTCATGTTGTCACGGATAGGGTACATGTAAGGGGCTTTACGCGTGCATAGCAAGCGACACTAAGTGAAAGCCAACACAAGCTCTGTTGCAAACCTTTTAGTAGTTTGTGTATCTAAAAACATGATTTTTGCTAAATAAATAAAAAATTAAAGGGTGAAGTTTATCTTTTGCGTGCTTCGATTATACCTCTGCATTTATCTGCATACTGGCAGTATTCCAGGCATGCCGCTGAAGGGTCGGGACGTTTCCATTCGGCGCCGCAGCTTGGGCAGGTTGTTCTGTCTTCGTCTGTCCAGATCTCTAATTCGCCGCCACAAACGTGACAGTTTATGTACGCGGGCTTCGGCTGCAGTAAATCGCGTAGTCCAGGACATGTATCAGGGTTCTTTTCTATAGGTTTACCTTTAAAGCTCAACTATGTCACCTCCAATTTTAACCTCGTACTCTTTAACTGGAACTTGTTTTCCTGAGACTTCCAGAGCTTTATTGACTGCCCACTTGAGTCCAGCGCAACAGGGAACCTCCATATGTAGCACATCTATTTCAACGATATTGTTCAACCGCAAGATTTCGGTAAGTTTAGCGGCATAAGCTCTGGCATCATTGAATTTGGGGCAACCGATAATTACGC
>JAEAME010000194.1_pt1 | contig 79117 bp, 63 predicted proteins | sample 8958731 | NCBI WGS metagenome assembly JAEAME01 (sample SAMN16933194, study PRJNA681113) | bioreactor sludge metagenome | isolation source: anerobic bioreactor sludge (Control) | place: India:Bengaluru | collected 2018-10-24
ATAGAACGGCGGTTTCCTAAACCGTAAATCCAGGTTCGATTCCCGGTGGGGCTACGGATCAAACGTGCAAAAGCCTTGTGAATATTGAAATTTACAGGGCTTTTTTTTATGGCGCCCGGCTGTATCTGACTTCTTGGTTTAGTGCGGTAACGACTGTCACCCGACAGGTCAATGCTTTACAGGAGGAACCGATACGGGCCTCCCGGGTTGCAGTTTTACACAAGGAATTGAAGACGGGGTGGCCACCAAAAAAGAATTATCGTATTTTCGCCATTTGTTTTCTGACCATTGGTATGTGGGTAAAGGTATCCGGAATCATTCTTAGGAAAAAGTACATATTCCTCTCTGTTTTGCTGGTGTTGACCCTGTTTTTCGGATACCATGCCAGAAAGGTGGAGATGTCGTACGAGTATGCCTCCATGCTGCCTCAGAAGGACCAGGCCTATACGGACTACCGCAATTTTGTGAACACCTTCGGCGAAGAGGGGAACCTGATCATGATCGCCATCCGTGACAGCTCCTTTTTCGACATCGACCATTTCAAAAAATGGAAGAACCTGTGCAGCGACCTTAACAATGTAGAAGGGGTTGAGAACCTGCTTTCCATTTCGAACACCTACGACCTTGTCCGCGACACCCTAGCGAAAAGGTTTGACGTCCGCCCTGTTTTTCCGGCCGTGATCCGTTCGCAGGAGGAGCTCGACTCACTGGCTGCCCGATTCAGGCAGCTCCCTTTCTACCGGGACTTCCTGTATAACGACAGTAGTCAGGTATACTTGCTGGTCATCACGGTGAACAAAGACAGGATGCACAGCCATGCACGCGAATCCATGGTCAAATCGATCAAGCGGATTGCCGCCCAGTTTGAGAAAACCAACCAGGTTAAGCTGCATTATTCGGGTTTGCCTTACATCCGGGTGATGACCTCCCTGAAAATTAAAAGGGAGATTTACCTTTTCAGTTTTCTGGCCATTGTTCTTTGCGTGTTGTTTTTGTACGTTTTTTTCCGGTCGGTGAAGGCGGTGGTCATCCCCGTTTTCATTGTGCTTCTCCAGGTGGTATGGGCCATGGGCATGCTGGCTCTGTTCGATTTCAAGATTACCATCCTTACCGGCATGATGCCCGCCATTCTGATCATCATCGGGATTGAGAACAGCATTTACATGCTGAACAAGTACAATTACGAGTTTGCGCAGTATGGCAACAAGGTAAAGGCGCTGCAGCGCACCATCATCCGGATCGGATCGGCCACCTTTATGACCAACCTGACCGCGGCCGCCGGTTTCGGAACCAATATCATCACCAAGAGCAAGATGCTGGTAGAATTCGGCATCATCACCAGTCTGAATATCATCAGCCTTTTCGCCCTGACCCTCATTCTGATCCCAATTTTCTACACCTTTGTGGATCCTCCCAAGCCCCGGCATCTGAAGTATTTTGAGAGCCGGTTCATGACGCGGATCATCGACCGGCTGATCCTGGTGACCAAACACAGGCGGAAGGTTGTTTATCTGGCATCGGCGGCGCTGGTTATATTCGGGTTTGGGGGAGCGGCCCTGATCAGGAGTTCGGGTTACATGGTGGACGACATTCCGGCCAGGGACCCCATTTACCAGGACCTTAAGTTTTTCGAGCGCCATTTTCAGGGGCTGATGCCCCTGGAGATCATGGTCGATACAAAAAAGCCGAATGGTGTTGTGCAGCTATCCACTTTCCGGGACATCGAGCGGCTGGAGCAGAAACTGGCCGATTATCCCGACCTCTCTCCTCCGCTCAGCCTGCTGAACCTGCTGAAATTTGCCAGGCAGGCCTTTTATTCGGGCGATCCCGGTTATTATTCGCTGCCCGGCAACTATGAGAAGAACTTCATCATGGCCTACGCCTCGGGGGGGAAAGGGCGGGAAAACCTGCTGAACTCATTCTGGGACAGTACGAAACAGGTCACCCGGATCAGTTTGCGGACCAAGGATATCGGAACAAAAAGGATGGCCCAACTGTACGACCAGATCCGGCATGATTGCGATTCGCTTTTTACGCCGGAGCGGTATGAGGTTGTGGCCACCGGCTCCAGTGTGACCAATTTCAAGGGCACTCAGTATCTTTTGCGGAACCTGTTTTCGAGTGTCGCCCTGGCGATCGTGTTGATCTCCCTTTTCATGACTCTGATGTTTTCCTCCGGCCGGATGGTGATTATCTCCCTGATTCCGAATCTTTTGCCGCTGGTGCTCACCGCCGGGGTGATGGGGTTCGCCGGAATCCCCATCAAGGCATCCACCATGCTGGTCTTCGGGGTGGCTTTCGGCATTTCGGTCGACAGCACCATCCAGTTTCTTACCAAGTACCGGTTTGAACTGAAGGTAACCGGATGGGACATCCGGCGGTCGGTGATCTTGGCGCTTAAGGAGACCGGCGTGGGCATGATCTATACCGCCGCAGTACTGTTTTCGGGATTCGGGATTTTCAGCCTTTCGAGTTTCGGAGGCACCCAGGCCATGGGAATTCTGATTTCGCTTACCCTTCTGATAGCCGTAACTTCCAATCTGATGCTCCTGCCGTCGCTGCTCACGGGGATGGAACGGCTTACCACGACCGAAAATTTCGAAACCCCCCTATTGCCCATCGCTGATGGCGACGAGGAGGTGAAAAAGCTGGATGAGAACCACACGAATGAAAGATAAATTGTTGGCGATGGAAGAGATCATACAATTGCAGGATTTCATAGAAGAGGCCATCGGACGGCAGATTTCAGCCTGGGAGCAGGCAACTCCGGCCAATCTCTACCAGCCGGTCATTTACTCGCTCCGGGCCGGTGGTAAAAGACTGCGGCCCCTGATGGTGCTTCTGGGCTACCGGTTGTTCGGAGACAAACCCGAAACGGTCATGCCCGCTGCCCTGGCCGTGGAGATCTTCCACAATTTCACCCTGCTGCACGACGATATCATGGACAAGGCTGATTTGCGGAGGAACCGGCCCACTGTCCACCGGCAGTTCGGTCAGAACAGCGCCATCCTTTCGGGCGATGTGATGGCATTTCTGGCCTACCAGTTTCTGCTGCGTTGTCCTTCGGAACGAAAGGCGGAAATCCTCGGCCTTTTTTCAAGGACAGCGGTGGAGGTGTGCGAAGGGCAGCAGATGGACATGGATTTTGAAGAGCGGCTGGAGGTGACTCCCGGGGAATATCTGACCATGATTCGTCTGAAAACGGCGGTTCTGCTGGCCTGCGCCCTTCAGACCGGGGCGCTGGCGGGAGCGTGCCGAGAACGGGAGGCGGCTTTGCTTTACGAGGCGGGCATCAACCTGGGCATGGCTTTCCAGCTCCGAGACGACCTGCTCGACAGTTTCGGCGATGAGACCACTTTCGGAAAAAAGATCGGTGGCGACATCCTCGCCAACAAAAAAACCTACCTGCTGGTGGAAGCCCTGCAAACCAACGACCCCGGGCTGAAAGGGGAACTGCTGCACTGGCTCGCACCCCGTGATGGCAACGATACCTTGAAAATCAACGCGGTAAAGGCTATTTTTGAAAAACTCAACCTCCGCGAAAAAACAGAAGCCGCCATCAGGAGCTACCACGATGCAGCGCTGGAGACCCTTGGTCAGCTGGACGCAAACCCCGGCAGGAAAAAATGGCTGGCAGATTATTTTTCCGGGTTGATCAGCCGTACAAAATAATCCCGCAGCAAGGACCCTCATCGCAAGCGGAGCTTTCAGGCCTGCCACCGGCCGGTGAGGGATTTATATGCAAAACAATGCTAAATTTGTGTTCCGGAAACATTCGGGATTTTCCGGTTAATGATTGGACCCATGAATGAGAATACGGGGAAAGTTATCCAGGTGATCGGTCCGGTGATCGATGTCAGTTTCGAGGGGGAAGGCAAGATGCTTCCGAACATTTACGATGCCCTCGAAATTGCACGGCCAGAGGGCAACCTGGTCATTGAGTGCCAGCAACACATCGGTGAGAATGCCGTGCGGTGCATCGCCATGGATGCGACAGATGGCATCCGTCGGGGCATGGAGGTGAACTCAAAGGGCAATCCCATCCGGATGCCGCGGGGGGAGGCTGCCCTGGGGAGGCTGTTGAATGTCACCGGCGACCCTGTGGACGGGTTGGGCGTGCTGCCCAAAGATGGTCTGGAGATTCACAACAACCCTCCCAAATTCGAGCAGCTCACGACCGAAACCCAGGTCCTGTACACCGGCATCAAAGTGATCGACCTGATCGAACCCTATGCAAAAGGAGGGAAGATCGGGCTTTTTGGCGGCGCCGGCGTGGGCAAAACCGTTCTCATTCAGGAGCTGATCAATAATATCGCTTTGGCTCACAGTGGTTTGTCTGTTTTCGCCGGTGTCGGCGAGCGCACGCGGGAAGGCAACGACCTGTTGCGCGAAATGATCGAAGCCGACATTGTCAACTATGGTCCCGCATTCAAGGAGTCGATGCTCAGCGGAAGCTGGGATTTGTCGAAAGTGGACAGGGAAGCGGTGAAGAACTCCAAGCTGGCGCTTGTGTTCGGCCAGATGAACGAACCACCCGGTGCCCGTGCGCGGGTGGCCCTCTCGGGGCTTACCATTGCCGAGAGTCTTCGCGACGGCGACGGAAGCGGAGGCCGCGACATTCTCTTTTTTATTGACAATGTATTCCGTTTCACCCAGGCGGGATCGGAGGTATCGGCATTGCTGGGGCGTATGCCCTCGGCGGTAGGATACCAGCCTACCCTTGCCACCGAAATGGGTATCATGCAGGAGCGGATCACCTCCACCAAAACCGGTTCCATCACCTCTGTACAGGCGGTGTATGTTCCGGCCGACGACCTGACCGACCCTGCCCCCGCCACCACCTTCGCCCATCTGGATGCCACCACCGTCCTCAGCCGGAAAATCACCGAACTGGGGATTTATCCCGCCATTGATCCTCTTGATTCCACCTCCCGGATCCTGAGCGAAGAGGTTGTGGGAACGGAACATTACCGGTGTGCGCAACGGGTCATCCAGATCCTTCAGCGCTACAAGGAGCTTCAGGATATCATTGCCATCCTGGGGATGGAGGAGCTTTCGGAAGAGGACAAACTGGTGGTGCACCGCGCCCGCAGGGTGCAGCGGTTCCTGTCGCAGCCTTTTTTTGTCGCCGAGCAGTTCACCGGCCTTTCGGGCGAACTGGTGCGCATGGAGGATACCATCAGGGGGTTCAATATGATCATGGATGGCGAGGTGGACCAGTATCCGGAGTCGGCCTTCAACATGGTCGGAACCATCGAGCAGGCTATCGCCAAAGGGGAAAAAATGCTGAATGATTAATGGCGTCCGGCCGATAAAGTCCCTCCATGAAACTGGAAATCATATCGCCCGAAAAAACCCTCTTCAGCGGGGAGGCAACTCTGGTGCAGCTCCCCGGCACCGTCAGCCGGTTTGAGATTCTGAAGAACCATGCCCCGATCATTTCCACACTCACCAGGGGAATTGTAAGGTTCACCGACCCCGGCGGTCATGAAAAATCATTCCGCATCGAGGGCGGAATCGTTGAGAACAAGGACAACCACGTGGTGGTTTTGGTCGACGCACTGAGCCCCGGCGAGGGGTGACTGGCCCGGGAAAAGGGACTGCTCCGAAAAGCAATTGGGTATGAAGTTGAAATTTCTGATCATCAGATTCAGTTCCATCGGCGATATTGTGCTGACAACCCCTCTTGTGCGCTGCCTTAAAAGGCAGGTTCCGGAAGCCGAAGTCCACTACGTAACCAAGTACCGGTACCGTGAGCTGCTCGAAGGCAATCCCTGGATCGATCAGCTCCATTTTCTCAACGATCATTTCGGGGAACTGGCTGACCGGCTCAGGAAGGAGCGGTTCGATTATGTGATCGACCTGCATCACAATCTTCGCAGCCTGCGGATAAAATGCCTCTTGAAGGCGCCTGCCCGTTCTTTCAGGAAATTGAATTTCAGAAAATGGCTCCGGGTTCACCTGAAGATCGACCTGCTTCCCGACCGGCATATCGTGGACCGTTATTTCCGTACCGTTGCCGGATTCGGAGTGGTTCCCGATGACGGGGGACTCGACTATTTCATCCCGGAAGGGAAGGGATTTGACTTTTCTTCTTTGTCTCCGCCTTTCCGGGAGGGGTATGTGGCTGTGATCCTGAGCGGCACCTATTCCACCAAGCGGCTGCCCGCCGCCAAAGTTGCCGACATTTGCCGGGGAGTCTCTTTTCCCGTGGTGCTGATCGGGGGAACCGGCGAGGAAAAGGTGGGCGGGGAGATCGAGGCGCAGGCGGGGAACAACCTGCTGAACCTGACCGGCAGGACCTCCATCCACGAGTCGGCCGACCTGATCCGGAATGCCCGGGTGGTGCTTACCAATGATACGGGCATGATGCACATTGCGGCGGCTTTCCGGAAGAAAATACTCTCCTTCTGGGGCAATACCATTCCCGGGTTCGGAATGGTTCCCTACCGGGCCCATCCGGCCTCTCTTCTGTTGCAGGTTGAAAAACTCGGCTGCCGTCCCTGTTCAAAGCTGGGTTACCGGGAATGTCCCCGCGGCCATTTCCGTTGTATGAACAGCCTTGACATGGAAACAGCCATCCGGTGGGTCAGGGATAACTTCTGAAACCTTCACCCTTCATTCCAGATAATCAACCCGGAAGCGGAGCAGGGTTGCTCCGTTGCCGCCCGACAGTTCCAGGGTATCTCCGCTGATCAGGAAGGATGCGGTTTGCTGTAACCTTTCCAGAAAAAGGGGCTCGAGCGGCAGGTCCCTGCAGGCCATCTTGGTGGAGGCGATCCGGTGAAAACCAAGACGGTTCCCTTCGCCGGTCGAATAATTGCCGGAGAGCCTGTTGCATCCGCCGCTGCCGGAGAACCTGTCCCCGGCTGTTTCCAGTCGGAGGAAGGGGATTCCTCCCGGGCCGGGTTCCGCTTTTACATCGCTGCCCGGAATGCTGGTCAGCATCCATTGTTTCCCGGTGATACCCGGGTTATTCTTCGAGAGCACCCCGGGCTCTCCCGGGGCGGTTGCCTGCCCGGAAACCGTCATTGTACCCTCTGCCATGCTGAACCGGGCGGGGAATCCTTCCGGAAGGGATCTGTCGGGCAGCAGGGTGCGGAAGTTCCGGTGGTCCCTGTATCGACCTGCCGACTCCAGAACCGGGGCGCTGGGGCTCCTGTGCCTCACCTGCAGATGGTAGCTGCGGCCGGAATAAAACCGCAGAACCACCCTCATTCCCTCACACTGGTCGCATGAAAGTAGGCCGGTGTAAACTTCCGGGGCTGTCAATCGGGCATCAACCCCTCCCGCGTCTGCCGCGTTTCTCATCTTTTCCCCCTGGATTTTGCATCCCCCGGCAAACAGCAGAAAAACGGCCGCCGACGAGATGGTAAGGAATGTTTTCATTGCCTGAAGCCGGTATATTAAGACCGGTTCCCAAAGATAAGGCTTGCTGCTGACCTGTCCAAGCTTTCAGGGCAGGGATTGACATGCGGCCCTTTCCGGGAACCGGGTTACCTTTCAAGTTTCCTGAAAGCCTTGATGATTCTTTCGAGGCCTTCCTTCAGCAAGGAGCGGGGGCAACCGATGTTGATGCGCTGGAATCCGTCGCCTCCGGTGCCAAAGCGGGCGCCGTTGTTGAGCGCCACCTTCGCCTCATTGACAAGGAGCCCGGTGAGTTCGCGGTCGCCCCTTCCATAGTCCCGGAAATCGAGCCACACAAGAAAGGTGGCTTCGGGCTTCATCACCTTCACCAGGGGCAGATGAAGGGCCAGGGTCTGCTCCAGGAAGCGGTAATTATCCTCCACGTAGGCCATCATTTCTTCCAGCCACTCTTCGCCCTGGCGGTAGGCTGCCTCAAGGGCCACAGCGCCGGCGATGTTTCCGGTGTGGATGTGAAGGGTTTCCGCCAGCCGGTCGAATTGTTTCCGAATCGCCGGGTCGGGGATGAGGGTGAAGGAGGTGGAGAGGCCGGCCATGTTGAAGGTTTTGCTGGGAGCCATGCAGACGATGCTGTGATGTGCCGCTTCACCGGGAAGCATAGCCCAGGGATGGTGGGTGTGCCCTTTGAATAACAGGTCGGCATGAATCTCGTCGGAGACCACCAGCAGGTTATGCCGGGAGCAAATCTCCAGCAGCGCCGTCAACTCCTCCTCCTTCCAGACCATCCCTCCCGGGTTGTGGGGGCTGCAAAGCAACAGCATGCGGGTCCGTTTGTCGATCAGTTGTTCCAGGTGGTCCAGGTCAAAGCCATACCGGCCGTTTTCCAGCCGCAGCGGGTTTTCGGCCACCCGGCGGCCGTTGCCCTTCACCACCTCGAAGAAGGGGAAATAAACAGGCGGCTGTACCACCACCCGGTCACCGGGGCGGGTAAAGGCGAGCACCGCCACCGCCAGGGCCGATACCACCCCGGGTGTGCTGGAGATCCATTCCCTGCTGACATTCCAGCCATGGCGCTGCCTGACCCAGTTTACTATGGCTTCATGGTAGCCGTCACCCCGGAAGGTATAGCCCATTACTTCGTGGCAGGTGCGCTGCCGGATGGCTTCCAGGATGAAGCGGGGGGTTTTGAAATCCATGTCGGCCACCCAGAGGGGCAGAAGTTTGCTGTTCCCGAAAAAGCGGCCGAGGGCGTCGTATTTGATGCAGTCGCTGTTCCGGCGGTCTACGACCTCGTCAAAATCGTATTTTGTCATCTTCAGATGTCAATTTTTTGCAGTTGCATGAAGGGGCCTGTTTTGTCTGCCCGCAGGATGAAGTCAAACTGTTCCCTCCGGAGGCAAAGGTCGAAATCTTCAGCAGGGGCCCATTCCTGGGAGGCGGCGTTGAAAAACCGTGCGCCGGAGCCCTTGCGGATCTGTTCGCGGATGGATTCCCATTCAATGGGTATTCCCAGTAGCCTGTCGCGTATGTAATGGGCGCAGAGGGTGTCCTCGTCGGTCGGATAGGCGCAGGCGTACCCCATGCATACCAGCGAAAGCTGCCGGGGTTTAGTCCGGGTGATGTAGCGCACAATGGCTCCGGCGTTGACAAAACTGCCGGTAATGATCTCGCCGGCTCCGTTGGCCGAAGCGATTCCCTGAGTTCCGGAGCTGGTGGTGTGGATCAGCGGTTTGCCCGACACACCGGCCTGCAGCAACTGCCACGGAGAATTGCCCAGGTCAAAACCCTCGGGCTTCCGCTCCTCCCGTTCCCCCATCAGCAGCGCCTCCGGGAAAAGGGCTTTCATCCGGAAGGCCTCTTCTAGGGTGGCTACGGGGTAAAGAGGCCCCGCTCCCCGGCTGACCGCATAGCAGGCTGTCGAAAAAGCCCGGAAAACATCGATGATGACTGCCAGACCTTTCGCCTGGCGGGCTCCTTCCAGCAATTGAAGCAGGGTGATTTCCATGAAATTTTTACTTTCGGATGGCTCTTTCAATGCAAGTATGGGCCTTTCTTTTATTTTCCGGGGCCTTTCCGTAATGTTTTACAACATACCCGCCGGCGGCACCGTCGGATGGCAAGCCGGATAACCGGCCCGGGGATGTTTTTTCCTGTTTGAACTTTGTGGCCTTTGCCTTGTTTTAAGGAAAAATGTTTTCGTTCAGCCTCCTTCTCCCGGCCGGTTGCCGCCTCAGCGGCGACAAACCTTTGCCGGCCGTTGCGACGGCTGTAATTCCCCGGTCAGGGAAACGACAAATTACAGGAAACCATTAAACTTTCACCACCGGTGGTAGTCGAAAGTAAATCTTTAAGATAAACCAGCTTATAAGGTGAAAATTTCAATTGAGCACTTGAACAAGACCTACCGGAACGGAAACCGGGCCCTGAAGGATATCAACCTTGAGATTCCCAACGGAATGTTCGGGTTGCTGGGGCCCAACGGCGCCGGCAAGTCGACGCTGATGCGGATCCTGGTGACCCTGATGAAGCCCACGAACGGCAAGGTGACCATCAACGACCATCTCGACCTGATGAAAAACCGCAGGGAGATCCGGGCTATGCTGGGGTATCTGCCGCAGGATTTCCGGTTTTTTGCCAAGCTGAAAACCTGGGAATTTCTGGACTACACCGCGCGGCTCGCCGGCATGAAAAACAAATCGAAGCGGCACGAGGCGGTCGACAGGATGCTGGAGGAGGTAGGCCTTTTTGAAGCGCGCGACCGCAATGCGAACCGCCTCTCGGGAGGGATGAAACGGCGGCTGGGCATTGCTCAGGCGCTGATCAACGATCCGAGGATTATCATCGTAGATGAGCCCACCACCGGCCTTGACCCCGAGGAAAGAATCCGTTTCCGGAACCTGCTTTCGCATATCAGTACCCGCGACGTCATCATCATCCTTTCCACCCATATCGTGGGGGACATATCCAGCACCTGCGAACACGTGGCACTTATGAACAAGGGAAGCCTTGCCTTCACGGGATCGCCCGAAGAGCTGGTACGCGAGGCCGAGGGCCATGTCTGGCTCATCGAGGCCACCGAAAAGGAATATCTCGAGATCAACGAAAAGTACCCGGTTATCACCACCATACCCTCGGACAACGGGTGGGAGGTGCAGGTGGTGGCCGACCAGATCAACGGCTATTACGGCAGGCCGATTGAACCCAATCTCGAACATGCCTACGTCTATTTCATGGAAAAGAAACTGAACCAGTGGATCGCCGGTTGACCCCGGCCAAAAGCAAGCTATATGATATCGTTTCACAATATCAGTTCCATCGCCAAGTACGAAAGGAAGACCCTCTTCAGGAGCTGGTTTTTCCGGATTTTCAGCATTTTATCGCTTCTGGTGCTGTTTATGATGAACCTGGGAATGGTATCCGACGCGGGGAATGCATCCTGGATCTTCCGGGCTGTCCCCACTGCCATCCCCTATTTCAACCTGCTGATCCTGAATGTGGCCCAGGCCATCATCGCCGTATTCCTGGCCTCCGATTTCCTGAAAAGGGATAAAAAACTCGACACCACCGAGGTGATTTACATGCGTTCGATGACCAACGGAGAGTATGTCATCGGAAAGACGTTGGGAAATATTCAGGTTTTCATGATTCTGAACATAGCCATCCTGTTAGTGGCCCTTGTTTTCAATCTCACCCTTTCGAACACCCGGGTTCCCTGGGTTTCCTACCCGGTCTACCTCCTGTTGATCAGCATTCCGACCCTTGTGTACATCATGGGGCTCTCTTTTCTGTTGATGAGCCTGATCCGCAACCAGGCGGTGACCTTTGTGATTATTCTGGGCTACATCGGGATCACCCTGTTTATGATTCAGGGGGCCTATTACTATGTGTTCGATTACATGGCCTTTAACATTCCCATGCTGCAATCGGACATCGTGGGATTCGGCAACCTGGCGACCATCCTGGGCCACCGGGGCATCTATTTCTGTCTGGGGGCCGGTTTTATTTTCCTGACCATCTTCCTGCTGAAGCGGCTACCCCAGTCCGAGTCGATGACCTGGTTGTCGGTTGTTTTCAGCGTGCTCTTTATTGGTGCGGGAATCTACCTGGCCTTCAACCACATCAACCGCTTTGTCCGCAACGATCACCTGAGGGCTTCGGCGCTGGAGCTGAACAACCGGTATGCGGCCCTGCCTGTCGCCGATGTGAGCCGTCATTCGTTGATTCTCAGACACCAGGGGGAAACCATCGGGGCGGATGCCCTCCTCGTGGCGGTTAACAACAATGACGTAGCCATGGATTCGCTGGTTTTCAGTCTCAATCCCGGGCTGGAGATTTCTGCACTGAAAATGGATGGCAGGGAGGCTGCCTATGACCGGAAACTGCAGCTGGCGGTGGTGGACCTTGAGGAGCCCCTGGCACCCGGTGATTCGGTGAAGATGGAGGTCAGCTACGCGGGCACCATCGACGAAGCTTTTTGTTTCCTCGACATCAGCAAGGAGAAACAGCAGCAAAAGTTCGGCGAGTTTGTAATCAACGTCGATAAAAGATATGCCTTTGTTACGCCCGGATATGTTCTGCTGACCCGGGAGGCCAACTGGTATCCGGAAACCGGTGTGACCTACACTTCCCGGTATTTTGGGTGGAACAGGCTTTGGTTCACCGATTTCACGCTGCGGGTGGAGACCGATACGGTGCTGAAAGCCCTTTCGCAGGGAGACCTTCTGGTGGAAGCCCCGGGGAAATACCTGTTCACGAATAAACAGCCGCTTACCCAGATTTCGCTGGTCATCGGAGATTATGTGAACAGAAAGATCGCTGCCGGGGGCGTGGAATTCGGAATCTGGCATCTCCGGGGGCATGATACCTTCAGCCAGGCCCTGCCCGAGATTACCGACACCATTCCTGCGCTGATCGAAGAGCAGTTCCGCGATTTTCAGCGCACCTTTAACCTCGAATATCCCTTTTCGAAGCTTTCGCTCGTCGAGGTACCGGCGCAGTTCAAGCCTTATGACCGTACCTGGACACTCCAGCAGGAGACCGTCCAACCGGAGCAGATTTTGCTGCAGGAAAAGGGATACCTGCTCAACGACCTTGACGTGAAAAGCCAGATCAAACGGCAGAAAAAATGGAACGAGCGCGAAGGACGGAGCCTGACCGACAAGGAGTACCAGATTACCGCCCTGCTCAACATTCTGGGTAACTTTACCAGGGAGGGGGGCCGCCCGGTTTTCAGGCGTACTGCAGGCCAGGTTTTTCAGGCACAGGAGTCGGGAAATCCCTACTATGTATTTCCCCAGTTTTACTATTTCAGCAACCACATCCGCTCGGACCGGTGGCCTGTCACCAACCTGATCCTGGAGGCCTATCTGAAAAGCCAGTCGAACAATATGGCGCCCATGTGGATGCGGAACATTTCGGGGCTCAGCGAGGATGAGATGGCCAACATCGCCCTGCAGGACCATTCCTTTGAAGAGATGTTGAAAGACAAGGAGCAGGAATACCTGATCGACAACCTGATGAAGCTGAAGGGCGACGCATTGTTCACGATGATACAGGCAAAGGTGGGGGAGGCTCAATTTGCCGGATTCCTGCGTGACCAGCTGCGCGAGAACCGTTTCAGGGTGATTCATTTCGACAGCCTCGACCAGGCCCTGCGGAAGGATTTTGACGTAACCATTGCACCTTACATGGATAATTGGTTCAAGGACAAGCGGCTTCCCGGATTCCTGATTTCACCCATCAATGCCGTGAATACCAAGTCGGAAGACCAGATCCGGACCATGATATCCTTCAGCGCCAGCAATACTTCCGAGGTGGACGGAGTGGTCAGGCTGACCTTCCGTCTCGGCGGCTTTGGCGGGGGGCGTTCCCGGATGATGATGCGCGGAGGCAGCAACCCCGATGACAATATCAACAAGCTTCTCTCCCTGAAAGCCGGAGAAACCAAAAAGGTCAGTTATCTGTTCGACAGCGAACCCAGGGGTTTGACTATCAATACGCTGACATCCAAAAATATACCGCAGACCCTCGAGCAATTCTTCCGGAAGGTGGAAGAAGACCTGAAGGCAGCGCCGGTTGAAGGGGAGGAGGTGACCGATATTCCCGTTTCCCTGTTACAGCCCAACGAAATCCTGGTTGACAACGAGGATCCGGGGTTCAGTTTCACCGTCAGTGACAGGAAGTCCTTGCTGCACCGGCTGATCGTGCGTGAAAATGAGACGCCCCTGAAATATTCTGGATTGAATAACTGGCGTCCTCCCCTGGCATGGACCAACACCACCAATTCTGCCTTTTACGGCGATTATGTACGGTCGGCCCATTATATCAAGTCGGGACCTGGCGACCAGCGGGTAACCTGGATCCTGCCGGTAACAGAGAGCGGGTATTACGACCTTTTTGCCTACGTGAATCCAGGCGTGGGAAGGGGGCGCGGTTACGGGCCGGGCATGGGCCGCGGCGGCTCCGACGAAAAGGGGGAATACCATTTTTATATTTCCCATGATGACGGCGAAACCGAACAAACCCTGCAGATCAATTCGGCCGAAACCGGCTGGAACAGCCTGGGCTCCTATTATTTTTCGGCCGAAAATGCAAAGGTGGAGCTCTCCAACCAGTCGGCCCTGCGCATGGTGATAGCCGATGCCATCAAACTTGTGAAAAACTGACGAGTAAGCTTTGAAGGGAACGGTAATACGGTATTGAGGCCAGGAAGAGGAGACTTCCGCGAAGGCGCGTGCCCCGGTACTTTCCGGAGGGGGCGGTTTGGCAAATGAAAAAACAGAATTGAAACAGAAAGACAGGTATGAACAAAAAATTGATTTGGCAGGTTGGCATAGCCCTGGTGTTCTGGGCGGGGTGGATTTCAGTGCCGGTCCGGGGGGTGGCGCAGCAGGCGCTGACCCTGGAAAAAGCCCAGAGCATAGCGGAGTCGAACAGCCCAACCATACAGCAGTCACTGCTCAATCTCGAACGGTACCAGAACAACCTGGAGGCTCAGCGGGCGGCATTGAAATCGAAGTTCAGCCTCAGCGTGAACCCGGTTGATTACGCCAACACGCGCCGTTTCGACACCCGCTATTCGGAATGGTACACCAACGAATCTTTTGCATCGAATGCTACTTTCAGGGTCGAACAGCCCCTCCTGGTCACCGACGGCACCCTGTCGCTGATCAACCGCTTCGGCTGGCAGAACAGCAAGGCGGTGTTCGCAGGCGAACCCACCACCAGCAAGCGGTTTTCCAACAACCTCTACCTAAACCTGAACCAGCCTCTTTTTACTTATAACCGGCTGAAACTGCAGCTTAAGGAGCTGGAACTGAGCTATGAGAACGCCAATATCAGCTATGCCATGCAGCGGCTGAACCTCGAGCGGAATGTCACCCAGTACTTTTACAATTTGTACATGGCGCAGATGAACCTTTCGATTGACAGAGAAGAGCTGGCCAACACGCAAAAAAGCTACGACATCATAAAAAACAAGGTGGAGGCGGGGCTGGCCGCCAAAGAGGAGCTTTACCAGGCGGAACTGAACTTGTCACAGTCGAATTCAGGACTTCAGGACAGCCAGGTGGCCTTTGAAAATGCCAAGGACAACCTGAAAATGTACCTGGGTATGGATCTTTTTGAAGACATTCTGGTGATGGCCGATGTGGAGGCAGAACCGGTTCCCGTCAACCTGGAACTGGCCATTGAAAATGGTTTGAAAAGCCGTATGGAGCTCAGGCAGAGGGAGATCGAGATCGAGAACAGCCAGTTTGAGATGATACGCACCAAATCGCTCAACGAGTTTTACGGGAGCATGAACCTGGCCTATGGTTTTATAAGCGATAATGAAAAGCTCGGTCAGATATTTGAGCAGCCTGAAAAAAATCCCCAGGTGCAGATTTCGTTCAACATCCCCATTTTCGACTGGGGGGAGAAGAAAGCCCGCATCAGGGCGCAGGAGGCGGCCATAAAAAGTCAGGAACTGAACCTGGACGAGCAGAAAAAGCAGATCATCATCGACATCCGGCAGGTGTACCGGAATTTGCAGAACCAGGTCAACCAGATAGATATTGCCCGCCAGAGCGAACGCAACGCCCAACTCACCTACGAGATCAACCTCGAACGGTATGAAAACGGCGACCTTACGGGGATGGACCTCAATCTGTACCAGAACCAGCTCTCCTCTCAGAAACTGGCCTATGCCCAGGCTTTGCTGAATTACAAGATTGAACTGCTCAACCTGAAAATCCAGTCGCTGTACGATTTTGAAAAGAAGCAGCCTGTGGTGCCCGCCGAATTGTATAAAATGAACAAGTAATCCATCCCGGATATTAACAGACAAGAAAACCAAAGCAAAATGAAAAAGATACCTTATGTGCTGTTGTTTGCAGCAATGTCGGCGCTTGCCGGATGCGGGGGCCGCCAGCAGTCGGAAACCACCGAACTGGCCATTCCGGTTACGGTGGAGGACCTCCGTAAGCAACCCATTGAGATGTACGTGAACACCACCGGAACCGCCAGGGCTTCGCAGGAGGTGACCCTCAGCTCTGAAATGGCCGGCAGATACCGCCTGGCCAACAATCCTTCGACCGGAAGGCCCTTCAAGCTGGGTGACAGGGTAAGGACGGGCCAGGTGCTGGTTCGGTTTGAAGATGAGGAATATGTGAATAACATAGCCCTCGACGCCAAGAAACTTAACCTTGAGATTGCCACTCAGGAATATGAGAAGCAGAAATCGCTGTATGAGAAGGGGGGTGTCACCCTGCGGGAGATGAGGAATGCGGAGGTGTCGGCGACCAATGCCCGGTATGATTTTGAGAATGCCCAGGTGAGGCTCTCGAAGATGAGCATAGTGGCGCCTTTTTCAGGGGTCATCGTCGATCTTCCCTATTACACCCAGGAAACCCGCATTGCTTCCGGCCAGGCCATGGTTACGCTCATGAGTTACGATAAAATGTACCTGGAGATCAACCTGCCCGAGAAAAACATCGGGGAGGTGATGGTTGGCCAGGAGGCCCTGATTACCAACTATACCCTTACCGAAGACACGCTGAAAGCGACGGTCACGGAACTTTCGCCGGCGGTAAGCACCGAAACCCGCACTTTCAAGGGCAAGCTCATCATCGATAACACGGGGCTGCTGCTGCGTCCGGGCATGTTTGTGAAAGCCGATATCATCATTGCCCGGAAAGACAGTGCCCTTGTCATACCCAAAAACATCATCCTCACCAGCAACCGCGGCAAGGTGGTATACGTGGTGGAACAAAGCACAGCCCGTGAAAGACGAATCAACCTTGGCATTGAAAACCAGGATTATGCCGAAGTTCTCACCGGTTTGAAGGAGAATGAACGCCTGGTGGTGAAAGGGTACGAAACCCTCCGCAACGATTCAAAGGTCAAGGTGATCCGGTAAACCATCCGCCGGTATGACCGCAGGTTCATGCGGATTCCCTGTGTCCGGGCATGGCCGGCACAAGAAAAAGTTAAAAGAACAGACATGAAAAAACTGGCGTTATTTTCTGTTAACAACCCGGTCACCATCCTGATGATCGTACTGGCAGTCTTTCTGCTGGGATATATTTCGTTCGACAAACTGGGGGTGGATCTTTTTCCTGACCTGCGTTCCCCCCGCATTTTCGTGGAGATCACCTCCGGGGAGCGGCCTCCCGAGGAGATGGAAAAACAGTTCGTGGAGAACATCGAAGCCCTGGCCATCCGGCAGGCGGATGTAGTGCAGGTGACTTCCCTGACCCGCGTGGGTACCTCTCAGATTACCGTGGAATATGCCTGGAACAAGGATATGGACGAGGCTTTTCTCGATTTGCAGAAAGCCCTGAACACCTTTTCGCAAAACCAGGAGATCGACGAACTGAAGATCACGCAGCACGATCCCAACACAGCCCCGGTGATGCTGGTAGCCCTCAGACACCATGAAATCACCGACATGAACGAAATCCGCAAGGTGGCTGAGAATTACATCCGCAACGAACTGGTGCGGCTGGAAGGTGTGGCCGAGGTGGAACTGTCGGGGCAGGAGGAGAATGAAATCGTCATTGAAACCGATCTCTACCGGCTGGAATCGCAGAATGTCACCCTTGACGAGCTGAGCCAGCGGATCGAGAATTTCAACCGCAGCGTATCGGGCGGACGCATTTCTGAAATGGGGCTCCAGTATATTGTCAAGGGAATCAGTCTGCTCAACGACCGGGAGGATTTTGAGAATCTGATCATCGGGTATAAGGCGGTCACTGCCGCTTCCGGCACCGGAACCACGGGGCCCATGGCGCCCGTTTTTCTGAAGGATGTGGCCTCCGTTTCCTATTCGAACAAGGAGCCGGCGAACATCGTTCATCTCAACGGAGAGCGCTGTATCGGCCTTTCCATTTACAAGGAGACCCGTTTCAACACGGTGAAGGCGGTGGCCCAGATCAACGAAGCCCTGGAAAGGATCGGCAAAGCCCTGCCGGGATATCAGATCACGCAGGTCAGCAACCAGGGTTCCTTTATCCGCAATTCCATCACGGAAGTGGAACGATCGGCGTTATACGGGATCATTCTGGCCGTTTTTGTGTTGTTTCTTTTTCTGCGCCGGATCGGGACCACCCTGATTGTAAGCCTGGCCATTCCTTTTTCCGTCATAGCCACCTTCAGCCTGATGTATTTCAATCATATGACGGTGAATATCATGACGCTGGGAGGCCTGGCACTGGGGGCGGGGATGCTGGTTGACAATGCCATCGTGGTGATAGAGAATATTTTCAGGCAGCATGAGGGGGGAGTTCCCCTGAAAGAAGCGGCCGTGAATGGGACCGCCCAGGTGGGAGGGGCTATTTTTGCCTCCACGCTGACCACCATCGTGGTGTTTCTGCCCATTGTATACCTCCACGGCCCTTCGGGCGAACTTTTCAAGGACCAGGCCTGGACCGTTGCCTTTTCGCTTCTCACTTCCCTGTTTGCCGCCATCCTGCTGATCCCGATGCTTTACCACCGGCTCTACCTGAAAAAACCGGCCCCTGTTTCCCAACGGTCTTTGCAGATCAAAGGCTACGGCAGGCTCCTGGAAAAGCTTCTGGAATTCCGGTGGATCATTATCCTGGCCGCCCTGCTCCTTACCGGCGCTTCCTTTCTCCTGCTCCCGCACATAGGCACCGAATTCATGCCTCAGACAGAAACCCGGGAACTGAAAATACAGCTCAAGCTTCCGGAGGGAACCCGGCTGGAAAGGACCGAATCGACCGTGAAGAATTTGGAGCTGGTGCTCACCGATTACCTGGGCGAAGACCTCGACAAGATCTATTCCCATTCGGGGCCGACCACCGGGCTGACCGGAGATGCCACCTCGGTGTTCGAAGGGGAGAACAGCGCGGAGATCACCGTCATCCTTAAAAAGGATGCCGGCAGGAGCGCCGACCAGTTGGTAGCCGATGTCGACCGCATCACCGCCGGCAACAGCGAGCTGGAGGTGACCTTTTCGAAAGAGGAGACTGCCCTGATGTCGATTCTGGGGAGCGACGACGCTCCCGTGGTGGTGGAAATCAAGGGGGAGGAAATGGATGAGACCGAAAGGATTTCGATGGAGGTAAAGGCAAAACTGGACAGCCTCCCCGGTTTGTTCAATATCCATTCCTCCATCGAAAACGGAGCTCCCGAAGTGGAGGTTGTCATTGACCGGATCAGGGCCGGGATGTATGGGCTGACCATCAGCGGGGTGGTCACCCAGCTGCAGGACCAACTGGAAGGGAAAAACGCCGGTCAGCTGGAGCAGGGGGGGGAGATGCGCGACATCACCATCAAACTGCCTGAAACCAGACTCTCCGAAATAGATAAACTGACCATCCGGTCGGGCACCCAGCTCTTCCGTCTCAACGAGATTGCCGACATCAGGCAGGGGATTTCGCCGCGCGAGATTTACCGCCGCAACCAGAACCGGATCGGAAAAATCACCGCCGAAATGGAACCGGGCGTTGCCCTGGAACATGTGGCCGGCCAGATCAGGGAAACGACGGCATCCATCGACCTTATGCCCGGTTATTCCATCCGGGTGACCGGTGATGAGGAGAAGAGGCAGGAGTCGATGAGGAATCTGGGATTTGCGCTGATCCTGTCCATTGTATTGGTATACATGGTACTGGCCTCCATGTTTGAATCGCTGGTCCATCCTTTTACCGTGCTTTTAACCATTCCTTTTGCCATGGTGGGGAGTATCCTGACCTTTTTTCTGCTGGGCCGCACCATGAATATCATGGCGGTCATCGGGATAATCATGCTGGCGGGGATTGCGGTGAACAGTTCCATCATATTGATAGACAGGATAAATCAGCTCATCCGCGAAGGGTACGACCGGAGGAGGGCCATTGTCTTGGCCGGGCAGCAGCGGTTGCGGCCCATACTCATGACCACGCTCACCACCATCCTGGCCCTGGTACCCCTGACCATCGGTTTCGGGGAGAGTACGCAGCTCCGTTCGCCCATGGCGCTGGCCGTGATCGGCGGGCTGGTAACCTCCACCCTGCTGACCCTTGTGGTGATCCCCTGCATGTACGACGTACTGGACCGGCTGCACAGAAGGAAGCCGGCAAACGAAACGATCAATCAGTAACGACCCACCCGGTCCCGGAAAGGAAGGGCGGGAAATCTCAAAACAGACCAACCGATGCGGTTTATCATCAACAGAAAGGTTTTCATCAGCATGTTGTTTGTGGGGCTGACCCTTCTGGGGTACATTTCCTACAAGCAGCTTCCCGTTGAGCTGATGCCCGATTCTGAGCTGCCCATGTTATTTGTGCAGATAACCTCCCGCCAGGAGGTCGATCCCAACTACATGGAAACCCAGGCTGTCATTCCCGTGGAAGGGGCCATCGGCACCCTGGAGGGCGTCGAAGAGATCGAATCGTGGCTGAACAGCCGCCAGGCCTCCATCCAGGTGAGCTTCGACAAAAATGTTAACTTCAAGTATCTATACCTGAAACTGCAGGAAAAAATCGACCAGGTGCGGGAGACCCTCCCGGAGGGGCTGACGGTGATGCTGGCCAGGGTCGATGTTCAGCAGCTGACCAACCAGTTTATGGAGCTTCAGGTAAGGGGCAGCGGAGGAACCGACAGGATACGAAGCATTGTGGACGAGGAGGTGGTCAACGAACTGGAAAACATCGACGGCATAGCCTCGGTGAATGTTTACGGAGGACAGGAAAAATCGATCGAGATCACCATCGACAAGGCGGCGTGTGAAGCCTACGGCATCACCCCCTTCCAGATTCAGAGCGCCCTGGGGTCGGGTTCTCAGGACCGCACCTTTGCGGGTTACCTCCATGAATCGCAGCAGCGGTGGTTTGTGCATGTGACCGCCGAGTACAAGCAGGTGTCGGATATCGAAAACATTGTGCTGGCCGAAGGCCCCATTTTCCTCAAAGATGTGGCAGAGGTCTATTTCGGGGTGAAAGAGGAGGAGACCCTGAGCCGGGTCAACGGCCTGGATGCCATATCCATGCTGCTGGTCAGTGATTCCCAGTCCAATCTGATCGACCTGTCGGGCCGCACCCGTGAAATCATCGCCTCCCTGAACCGGAAACTGGCTCCCAAGGAGGTGGAGCTGTTCATCCAGTCAAACCTGGCGGAGACCATGGAGAAAAACATCGACCAGATCATCTCGCTGGCACTCGTGGGAGGTCTCCTGGCAGTTTTTGTTCTCTGGATCTTTCTGAAAAACATCCGGATCGTGGGGATCATTGCACTGGCCATCCCGGTGTCGGTATTTTCCGCTTTCAACCTGTTTTACGCCTTCGGCATCTCCATCAACAGCCTTACGCTGGTCGGGATGGCGCTTGCCGTGGGGATGCTGCTCGACAACAGCGTGGTGGTGCTGGAAAACATCTACCGGCTCAGCGGGAAACATTATTCCCCCGATAAGGCTGTCATCCAGGGCACCTCCGAAGTGTGGCGTTCGATTGTGGCGGCCACCCTGACCACCATCACCGTGTTCACACCCTTTATTTTCTCTTCCGAATACATGGTGAGGATACTGGGGAACCATATCGGCATATCCATTGTTTCCACGCTGCTCATCTCGGCAGCGGTGGCGCTGATGCTGATTCCCATGGCGGCCCATCTGCTGCTTCAGGGCAAATCGTCGCACAACATTTTTTATGAGAAGGTAACCACCAACAACCGGATCATCCAGGTTTACATCGTACTGCTGAAATCGGCCATGCGGAATCCCGCCGGTATGGTGGTGGGCGCCCTTGCCCTGTTCTTCATTTCCATCTTCGTCGTGCTGGCTCTCAGTATGAACAACTTGCGGGAAGTCGACGAAGACAGCTTTTCGGTGTATGTGACCATGCCGACCGGATCAACCCTCGAAGCCACCGACGTGGTGGTGCGTGAACTGGAGACCCGTTTGTCTGAGGTAAAGGAAATCAGGGACTACACCTCAAAAATCCAGGAAGAGGAGGCCATCGTAACCATCACCCTGAAGGAGGATTTCGAAAAGATAGCCAAACGGAAAGTGGCTGAAATAAAGGCCGATGTGGAAGCCCGCGCGGATGCCATCCGAACCAGGGCGGAATTAAGCCTCACCCAGCCAGCCTCCAGCCAGAGCTTCCGGGGCGGCGGGGGCGGAGCGGCAGGCGCGGGCAACTTCGGGCGTTTCCTGGGGATCGGCACCAACCAGGAAAGAATTGTCATCAAGGGGGAGGATTTTGCGGTGATGCGGGGCGTGGCCGAAGACCTGCGCTATTTCATAGAAAACCTGGAGTCGATCCGCAGCGTAAACGTCAGCGTGGGCTCCAACCGGCCGGAAATACACCTTCTCTTCAACCAGCGGCTGATGACCGAATACGAGGTCTCCCTCTCCAACATCTCCGGAGAGCTGAGCTCCTTCAGCCGGGAATTCAGCTCCGGGGCGGTTTTCAAACAGGGCACCGAAGAGTATGACATCATCCTGAAAGAAAAAGGGGTGGAGGAGGATGAGGATACCCAGAAATCGATCGACGACCTCCGGACGTTGAAAATTACGAACAACCAGGGGGCGGTATACGATCTCCGCGACCTGTCGGAGATCATTTATGCCAGCGGAAAGGCAAACATCACCCGGGTGAACCAGGAGAAACAGATCGAGGTCAACTACCGGTTTGATGCGGAAGCCGAACAGTCGAAAGATCTGCTGACCGCCTACCGGATGGAAATCGACGACATTGTGGGGGCTTACAACCTTCCCGCCGGCGTGGCGGTACAGGTGATCCACGAGGAGGACCAATACAGGGAGTTTTATTTCCTGATTGCTGCAGCCTTCATTTTAATTTTGATGATCCTTGCCTCGGTGTTCGAATCGCTGTCGGTGCCCTTTGTGCTTATGTTCTCAATCCCCATGGCGGCCATCGGCTCTTTCATAGCCCTGATCGTCACGGGCAACAGCATCCTGAATGCCAATACCCTCATGGGATTCATCATCCTGCTGGGGGTGGTGGTTAACAACGGGATCATTCTGATCGATTACACCAATATTCTGAGGAAAAGAGGATACCGGAAATCGCGCGCCCTCATGGAAGCCGGTTTGTCGCGGGTGCGACCCATTCTCATCACCACCATCACCACCATTGTGGCCATGTTTCCCCTGGCTCTGGGCCAGGCCGAATATGTGGGCGCAATCGGGGCCCCTTTCGCCATCACCGTTATCGGCGGGCTGTCGGTAAGTACCCTTCTGACCCTGGTTTTCATCCCCACCCTGTATGCCGGTTTGGAAAACACCATCGCCTGGATGCGCAGCCTGAACTGGAAAATCAAGCTGATTCACCTGATTCTGTTCCTGTTGTCGGTATTGTACATTTATTACCGGGTCGATTCCTTTATCTGGCAGCTGCTCACCTTCCTGCTGGTCATCCTGCTCATTCCCGGGCTTACCTGGTTCATACAGAGCAGCCTCCGGATGGCCCGGACCCATCTGGTGGGCGACAACGACGCCATCCACATCCAGGTGCACAAACTGGTAAAAATCTATGAACGGGATACCCGGTTTGTCAGGGAGTGGAAGTCAGGCCTCAAAATCAGGGAAAGGGCCGGGTTGACACGGACTTATACCCACCGGCGCGATTTTAACGACCTGATCTGGCAGCTTCCCCTTTTCGGCTTTATGGTCTGGTTTACCTTTTTCCACCTGAAAAGCAGCTTCTGGATGCTGGTGCTGGCGGTAATGCTCTACTTCTTTCTTTTCCTTCTGTGGAAACCGCTGAAAGCGTTGCTGACAAACCACAGCGCCCCCACCGGAAAAGGGAAATTCCTGAAAGCCGCCTCCCTCATCACAAATCTCCTCATGTGGGCTGTGCCCCTGGCATTTCTGTTTGTCTTCTTTAAAAAATGGGACAATACCGGGATGGTGGTGCTGACGGGTGTGCTGGCCTATTTGCTGTTGGCCGTCTATGCCTCTTCGGAGTACGTCTACAAAAAGGGAGTCAACATTGACAGGATCTCGGGCCGCTTCGGCAACCTGCGGCGCAGTTATTTCCGCCTTGTCAGGGAGATCCCCGTCATCGGCAAACGAAAAAAGCCCTTCAAGGCGCTCAATGGGGTCACCCTTCAGATACGGACAGGCATGTTCGGGCTCCTGGGCCCCAACGGTGCCGGAAAGTCGACCATGATGCGGATCATTTGCGGCATACTGGAACAGAGTTACGGAAAGATTTACATCAACGGGCTGGATACCCAGCAATACCGGGAAGAATTGCAGGGGCTGATCGGATACCTTCCCCAGGAATTCGGAACCTATGAGAACATGACGGCCTGGGAGTTCCTCGATTATCAGGCGATCCTGAAAGGAATCGCCGACGTGGGCGTGCGGGAGGCCCGTCTGGAATATGTGCTCAAAGCAGTCCACATGTACGACCGCCGCAACGAAACCATCGGTTCCTATTCCGGGGGGATGAAACAGCGCATCGGCATCGCCCATATCCTGCTGAACCTTCCCCGCATCCTGGTGGTCGACGAACCGACCGCCGGCCTCGATCCCCGCGAAAGGATCCGTTTCCGGAACCTTCTGGTGGAACTGAGCCGCGAACGAATTGTAATCTTCTCGACCCATATCATAGAGGACATCTCCAGCTCCTGCAACCAGGTGGCGGTCATTAACAGGGGAAAACTGAAATATGCCGGCACACCGACCGACATGGTCAGCCTGGGAGAGGGATTTGTATGGCAGTTCACCCTCACCACCTCCGAATTCGAAAAATTTCAAAACAAGCAGATGATCACCAACCACCTGCGCGAAGGGGAACTCATCAAGGTACGGGCCGTGGCCGGGGAAAAACCGGTGGCCGATGCCGTGAACGTGAAACCCCATCTCGAAGATGCCTACCTCTGCCTGTTGCGCGACATTGCCTGACTGACATGAAAAAAACCAACCATGGCGCTTTTCAATAAGAACTTTTTTATCAACCTGTGGCGGACCATCCGTTACAACCTGAAGATCATCTTTGCCGGCCGTTTTATTTGGTTTCTGCTGGCCTCCTTCGTCTTTTATCTCTTTTTTGCCATCATGGAGGTGTACGACAACCAGGCGATCGACGAAGGTGACATTTTCGGGCTGATCTTATTCCCGGGTGTCCTGCTTATGTTTTACCCTTCCGTCTTCGGCATACAGAATGACGAAGACTCCCGCATCCTGGAAATACTTTTCGGCATTCCCAATTACCGCTACAAGGTTTGGCTGGTACGACTGATGATGATTTACGTGGAGGTTTTTGTAATCCTGGTCGCCTACGGTTATCTCTCCTCCTTTTTGCTCTACCCCGTAAATCCGCTGGAGACCGCCGTGCAGCTTATGTTCCCGGTTGGCTTCCTGGGAGCCGCCGCCTTCATGTTTTCCACCCTCATCCGCAACGGCAACGGCACCGCCGTGGTCATGATACTCATCGGGGTGGCCCTGCTGATCCTTTCCGAATCGCTCAGGACCTCCCAGTGGAACATTTTCCTGAATCCCATGGAACTGCCCGAAAATTTCAATCCCATCATCTGGGACGGGATCGTTACCAAAAACAGGATCTTCCTGGGCGTGGGAATGGTGGTGTTCCTCCTGTACGGCCTTTTCAACCTCCAGAAAAGGGAGAAGTTCATCTGATCCGGTTTCCTGCCGGGCTTCAATGGATACAGCCGCTCCCCGGAGCCTTACCGGCCGGCTGCTTCCCGCATCCCGGCAACCCTGATTTTTACCGGTTTTTCTGCAGCAACCGGATAAACCTTTTTTACCTTTACTCCCCTGATGGAAAGAATTCTTCTTTTCGGGATGCTGACCATTCCGCTGGTTGCGGTATCGCGGAAGTCGCTCTTCAAACCGGGAAGCCACGGTTTCTGCCGTTTCCTGGCATGGGAGGGTATTTTGTGGATGGGGGTCTCCAATTACCGCTGCTGGTTCGACAATCCCTTCAGCATCGGACAATGTTTTTCCTGGGTCTTCCTTTTTTTTTCGCTTTACCTGGTGCTGGCCGGCTTCCTCCATTTAAAAAAGAGGGGGATGGCTCAGGCGGAAGCCAACCCCGATGAACTGCTGGGATTTGAGAGAACCTCGCGGCTCGTGGATACCGGGATTTACCGGTACATAAGGCACCCCATGTACAGTTCCTTGTTATTTCTGGCCTGGGGGATTTTCCTGAAACATCCTTCAGGATTGTTTGTCGTGGTCCTTGTGACCTCCTTTTTTCTGTGGAAGACCGCCCTGACCGACGAGAAGGAATGCATCGCCAGGTTTGGAGAGTCTTATAAGGACTATATGAAAAGGAGCAGGCGGTTCGTTCCTTATCTTTTCTAGCCGGACGGCAGGGATTCCGGCGGGATGGGATGAAGGAACCCCTGCCTGTTCAACGGTGCCTTGTTTTGATTACTTGCTGAAGCTTCCTTTTTGCATGCCTGATATCACTTACAGAAAAATTGAAGCGGGCGACAACCGGGCCATCGCGGAACTTATCCGGATGGTTTTCAGGGAGTTCGGGATCGACCGTCCGGGAACGGTTTATACCGATCCGACCACGGACCATCTGTTTGAACTGTTCACCCATCCCGGATCGGCGTACTGGATCGCCTGCGCGGGAGCTGAAATCGCCGGAGGATGCGGGGTATATCCCACTCCCGGACTGCCCGGGCAGTGCGCTGAACTGGTGAAATTCTATCTGGCGGCCCCGTTCCGGGGTCAGGGAACCGGCCGCCGCCTGATGGAACTGTGCTTTGAATCGGCCCTTGAACTGGGTTTCCGCCAGCTCTACCTGGAAACTTTCCCGGAACTGGGCAAAGCCGTCGGCATGTACGAAAAGGCCGGCTTCCGGTACCTACCCGGCCCGCTGGGAAATTCCGGCCATTTTGCATGTAACATCTGGATGTTGAAAAATCTTTAAGTATTGGAAAAATCCCGGAAAATGCTATCTTAGACTGGCTGATGTGATTATTGGCTGATCACGGTTTCCCGTTTCACCTCCGTTACAGATCGCGGGCAAACCGTAAGGCAGGGTGCGGTTGCCGCTCAAGGAGTCTTGAATGTGCCATAACAGTCACAGAAACATATCAATGGGTAAACCAAACAGATGATTAATAAGGTATGTCCTTTTCCGCCTGAGGCAGTGCCAAACGTGATGATCAGCCAAAGGGGTGTTACAGTTTTTCACTTAGTGTGCTTTAATATCTGAATATGAACAAATGCTGAATACGATGAAACAAAAAGTGGAAGCCGAATGTTGTCCCCCGTTTGATCCGGTTCCGTGGGACGATAAGGTTTTTGAATGGAAAGACAAAAGATTTGTTGCAGACAAGGTTTGCACCATTTTCTTCATGCCCCTCAATTTCGGACCGGTTATGAGGAGGGCGGATGCCAAAGTGCGGGCCGCCGGGGCTCGGTTCCTTGATAACATGGGCCTTTCTGACCATATATCTAAGTGGAGGATGGACATTTATATGGCAGTTGACAAGGAGGTGCCGGGCATGGAAAATATTACCCTGAGCGGGAAATATTATTCCAGGGTATACGAAGGGCCCTATAAAGATACGGGGAAGTGGTGTGCCGATTACGAACAGTCAGCTCAGAAAAAAGGTCTTTCGGTGAAGAAAACGTACATGTGGTACACCACCTGTCCGAAATGTGCCCGGAAATACGGCAAAAACTACACCGTAATCCTGGCGGAAACCGACTGACGGGTCGGAAACGGCTGCCTACGGAACCGGGTGTGAAACCGGACTCGGGAGCAGCCGTCTTTTTTTACATAATCCCGGACAGTTGGTTCCCGGAAGCTGTCCGCTTCATCGCCGCATCGCCGGCGGGTTGCTTTATTCAACCGCCGTCCGCTCTTAGCGGATAATGACAAAAAAAAACCGCACCGCTACTTCCGGAAGAAGCGGTGCGGCAGATCAAGGCTGAGGTTCCTGGCGGAATCGAACCGCCGTCAACGGTTTTGCAGACCGCTACCTAACCACTCGGCCAAGGAACCCGATTGCCGGGAAGCCGGAATCTGCCGGCTCCATGCAGAGGGCAAAGGTAGGTTTTTTTTTGATTTTCCAGCGGCCCCGGGATTAGATGTTCAGAAGCCTCCGATTGTTTTGCTCCGTTTTCACGCATTTTATAACTTTGCGCCCTTCCTGTTCTATGTACGGATCTTAAATAATTCCACGATGGGCGACAATGGTACCATGGGAAGGGACAATGTCCCGAAGGTAAATTTTATCCACCAGCAGATCGAAAAGGAGCTCGAGGAGGGTAAAACCCGGGGAAGGGTGCATACCCGGTTCCCGCCGGAACCCAACGGCTACCTCCATATCGGTCATGCCAAGTCGATATGTCTCAACTTCGGCACGGCCGAAAAATTCGGCGGCATCACCAACCTCCGTTTCGACGACACCAATCCGGAGAAGGAGGAGGTGGAATATGTGGATTCCATCATGGAGGATGTGCACTGGCTGGGATTTGACTGGGGCGACCGGTTGTACTATGCTTCCGATTATTTCGGCAGGCTCTACGCCTTTGCCCTGCTGCTCATCCGCGAAGGGAAAGCCTACGTGGACGACCAGGATGCCGAAACCATCAGCCTTCAGAAGGGTACGCCCACCCGTCCGGGAACCGAAAGCCCCTTCAGGAACCGGAGCGTTGAAGAAAACCTCCGGCTTTTTGAGGGGATGAAGAACGGCCTGTACGACGAAGGTTCCCGGGTGCTCCGGGCCCGGATCAGCATGGATAGCCCCAACATGCACCTGCGCGACCCGATCCTCTACCGCATTCTGAAAACCCCCCACCACCGCACGGGCGACCAGTGGGTTATCTATCCCATGTACGATTTTGCCCACGGGCAGTGCGATTACTGGGAGGGGATCACCCATTCGATCTGCACCCTGGAGTTTGAAGTGCACCGTCCCCTCTACGACTGGTTCATCGATCAGCTGAAGGAGGACGATTACCGTCCCCGGCAGATCGAGTTTGCCCGTCTGAACCTTACCTATACGGTGATGAGCAAGCGCAAGCTGCTGGAGCTGGTGAAGGACAAGTATGTGAATGGCTGGGACGATCCCCGCATGCCCACCATTTCAGGCTTGAGACGCAGGGGATACACCCCCGCCTCGATCCGTAACTTTGCCGAAAGGGTGGGGGTGACCAAGGTGGAGGGAATCAGCGACGTCTTCCTGCTGGAGCACAGCATCCGCGAAGACCTGAATAAATCGGCCGAACGCCGGATGGCGGTGCTGGATCCCCTGACGGTCGAAATTATCAATTATCCCGACGGACTCACTGAAGAGCTGGAGGCGGTCAACAACCCGGAAGATCCCGCCGCCGGAACCCGCAAAGTCCCCTTCTCGAAAGAGATTTACATCGAAAGGGAGGATTTCATGGAGAACCCGCCTTCCCGCTTTTTCCGGCTCGCCCCCGGAAGGGAGGTCAGGTTGCGCTATGCCTATTTCATCACCTGCCGGGAGGTTGTCAAAGACAACAGTGGAAAGGTTGTCAGACTGCTTTGCACTTATGATCCGGCTACCCGGGGCGGCGATGCCCCCGACGGAAGAAAGGTGAAGGCCACCCTGCACTGGGTGTCGGCCGGCCATGCCCTGGCAGCCGAAGTACGCCTGTACGACCGGCTCTTCACCGTGGAAGACCCCGCCGGATATAAAGACCGTGATTTCAAGGAATTTCTGAATCCCGGTTCCCTGCAGATACTTCCCTCCTGTTTTACCGAACCTTCCCTCAAAGGAGCTCCGGTTCTTTCGCATTACCAGTTCGAAAGGGTGGGTTATTTCACCGTTGATCCGGACTCGGCTGCCGGAAAACCGGTTTTCAACCGTACGGTAGCCCTGAAGGATTCCTGGGCCCGGGAGAAGAACAGGGATTAAGCAGAAAATATTCTTCTGGCAGATGTGGAGTTTTCCGGCGGAGCCTGCTTCAGGTGACGACGGTGGCATTCCATATGCCCGGACAGTCTCCGCCCCGGCATTCCGCCTTTTACCGGTATTTCACCCCTTTTAACCGAAACAACAGGCCGGCCCTTGTCCTTTGGATTTATTTTTGCACAAGATTCAGCAGAAAAACTCAGTGATATGGAAGAGCCTAAAAAGCCGAAAGACAACAGCCATCTGTTTCTTGCAGTGTTTCTCATCCTTTTCGGATTCGTCTGGATTCTGCGCCTGATGGGGGTGCACCTCGATACCCTGTTTCATCCCGTCCAGGTTGTATTCTCCCGCTTCGGGAGGGTTCTTTTCTCCTGGCCGATGATCGTGGTGGCTGCCGGCCTGGTGCTGCTTGCCGGGAAAAGGCAGGCCGGCTGGATCCTGATTGTCGTGGGCGGCCTCTTCCTCCTGCCGAGAATCTTTATGATTCCCGACTTATCATTTTCCCTTCTCGCCCCGGTCATCCTTGTCATAGCCGGTGCAGCCCTGATCATGAAACGCACCTGAATGAGCATATGACTGTTTCACCGGTGAAGGGCGTTGATTTGCCGATTTGGATTGCCTGCCGAGTGGTATTTTTGTTACATTTAAAGAAAAATTGAATCCGCACAGCCATGGAAATTGAACCTAAAAACAACCGCCGGTTTCTGTTCGGGATCGTGCTGATCGTTTTCGGCAGCCTCTGGATTTTGGAACGGCTCCATATTTTGCCCGAACCGCTGGGCGACCTGATCATCTCATGGCAATCGCTGCTGGTTCTGATCGGCATCATTTCGCTCATCAACGGAAGTGAGACCTCGGGATGGGTCCTGATCCTCATAGGGGGTTTTTTCATGATGCCCCAACTGTTTGACATTCCCTGGCAGCTCCGGCGGCTTACCTGGCCCATCCTGCTGGTGGTCGTCGGCGTTCTTTTGTTGGTGCGCTATACCAGGCCGCCGAAGGAACTGCCCGGAGGAGGGCCCAAAAATATCAACTATTTCGATGATTTTGTGATTTTCGGGGGAAGGGATATCCTCATCAATTCCCAGGCGCTGGTGGGCGGAAAATCCACCTCCATTTTCGGGGGCTCCGAATACGACCTCCGGTCGGCCCACCTGTCTGAAAACGGGGCTGTGATCGACTGCGTTAGCATCTTCGGAGGCGCAGGTTTCAAGGTCCCCCCGGACTGGACGGTGAAAAACGAGGTGACCACCATATTCGGTGCTTTCACCGACAAGCGGGGGCCCATCATCACCGACCCGCGGAATATCAGCAAAACGCTCGTCGTAAGGGGTTTCACCGCTTTCGGAGGAGTGGAGATCAAAAACTTCTAAACCGGATAAATGAAACATCCGCTGCTGAGCAATACCAGGCTGATGCTGGGTTATGGCATTTTCTGGCTTATCATTTCGGGCTCTAATGCGCTGATCCAGTGGAATTACTATGATGTACCCATCGAACAGTCGGCAACCAATTCCTTCGTACAATACCTTCTTTTCGCCCTCCTGGCACTTAACATCTGGTATGTTGTCAAATACAACACCCCGGAGAACAATCCCTGGTGGAAGCTGCTGGTTTTCCACCTGGTGTCGGCCACCATTCTCATCATCATCTGGACCTACCTGTCAGCGGTGATCATCAATCTGATCACCCCCTCGCTCGACGAATACCTTGCCGTTAGCCTGCCGGCCCGGATCCTTTCCGGCTACATGTTTTACGTGTTTTACGTCTTCCTTTTCATGGCCATTGTCTATTACCAGAACTTCAGGGAGAAGGTGAAACGGGAGGGAGAACTCAAAGCCCTGATCCGGGAAGCGGAATTGCATGCCCTCAAATCACAGATCAATCCCCATTTTCTTTTTAACAGCCTGAACAGCATTTCCTCACTGACCATGTCCGATCCGGGGAAAGCACAGGAAATGGTCATCAACCTTTCCAATCTGATGCGCTATTCGCTCAAACACGGGCAGAATGAAAAGGTGACCTTCGGTACGGAATTACAGAACAACAAATTATACCTGGCCATCGAAAAGGTGCGCTTCGGCAAAAAACTGCAGGTGGTATTCAAGGTTGACGAAAGCTGCTATAATGCCCTTTTGCCCAATATGATCCTGCAACCCATCTATGAGAATGCCATTAAATACGGGGTGTATGAAGCCACGGAACCGGTGGACATTCTGACCGAGGCTTACTGCAACGGCGAATCCCTGGTGATTTCGGTTTCCAATCCTTACGACTCTGCCATCGTCAGCAAAAAAGGGGAAGGAATCGGACTCCGGAATATCCGCGAAAGACTGGGCATCATTTACGGAAACCGCGGTTTGATGAAAATCACCGATACCAAGCGATTGTTTACCATTACCTTAACTTTACCACAGACCAGCCATGACGAACAGCAGCAAAATCAGAACCCTGATCATTGAAGATGAGGAACTGGCCCGCACCCTTCTGCGTTCCTACCTGGAGACGATCGACTGCATTGAGCTTCTCGCGGAGTGCGAAAATGGGTTTGAAGGCGTCAAAGCCATCAACGACCTGAAGCCCGACCTGGTTTTCCTGGATATTCAGATGCCCAAGATAACCGGTTTCGAAATGCTGGAACTGGTCGATCACCATCCCGCCATCATTTTCACCACCGCCTACGACCAGTATGCACTGAAAGCGTTCGAGTACAACGCTGCCGACTATCTTCTGAAGCCCTTTTCCATTGACCGGCTGAGGGGAGCGGTGGAAAAGGTGAAAGAACAGCTGCTGAAGGAGACCAGCCAGGAGGATATTGTCGAAAAGATCAACAACTTTCCAAGGGAGGATTACCTGGACCGGGTGGTGGTCAAAGACCGGCACAAAATCCACATTATTCCGGCCGACCAGATCCGCTATATCGAGTCGCTCGACGACTATGTCCTGATCTACACCCGCGAAGGCAGGTTTACCAAGCAGAAAACCATGCATTATTTCGAATCTTCGCTCGATCCCCACCAGTTTGCCCGGATTCACCGCTCCTACATCGTCCGGGTAGACCAGATCGCCCAGCTGCAGCAATACGAAAAGGAATCGTATGTGGCGATCCTCCACGACAAGACAAAGCTGAAGGTCAGCAAATCGGGGTACAAGAACCTGAAGGAGATGTTAAATTTCTGAACCGCCCGGCCGTAAAGGCGGCAGCTCTCCTTTTACGCCTTGCAGGAAATCCAAAATCCTGGCTATATTTGCAGATTGTTTCACAGATTTGCTGTAAACTTATTCCGGAATAATAACGCGTTCGCCCATGAAAGTTACAGTCGTAGGTGCCGGGAATGTTGGTGCGACCTGTGCGCAGGTGGTAGCCCAGAAGAATATTGTCCAGGAAGTGGTGCTGGTAGATATCAAGGAGGGGGTTTCCGAAGGGAAGGCGCTCGATTTGTGGCAGACGGCGCCAGTGAACCAGTACGATACCCGTCTGACGGGATCGACCAATGACTATCAGAAGACCGCCGGCTCCGAAGTGGTGGTGATCACCTCCGGGGTCCCCCGAAAACCGGGCATGAGCCGCGATGACCTGATTTCCATCAACGCAGGGATCGTGAAGAGCGTTACCGAGAACGTGGTCAAATACAGTCCCGATGCAAAGATTGTAGTGGTATCCAACCCGCTGGATGTGATGACCTACGCCTCATACGTCAGTTCCGGGTTTCCCCGGGCCCGGGTGATGGGTATGGCGGGTATCCTGGATACAGCCCGCTACAGGGCTTTCCTGGCGGAGGCACTCGATGTGTCGCCGCGCGATATACAGGCACTCCTTCTGGGCGGTCACGGCGACACCATGGTTCCCCTGCCCCGTTACACCACGGTCGCCGGAATCCCCGTCACAGAGCTCCTCGACCCGGAGCGGCTCGGCGCCATCATTAAAAGAACCATCAACGGCGGCGGGGAACTGGTGAACCTGATGGGTACCTCGGCCTGGTATGCCCCCGGATCGGCCGCCGCACAAATGGTCGAAGCCATCGTAATGGACCAGAAACGCATCTTCCCCTGCTGCATCAAACTCGAAGGCGAATACGGCCTGGATAACATGTTCGTGGGCGTACCCGTAAAACTGGGGAAAAACGGGGTGGAACAGGTGATCGAGGTAGCCCTCGACGCACAGGAAAAAGAGCTCCTCTTTAACTCCGCTAATGCCGTCAGGAAAATCATGGACATCCTCGACGGGATGAATATCCTGTGATCCTGTGAAATATGTCATCCCACTGGAACTGATCCGGCTGGAGGAGGAGAGTTTTCACCTTGCCCTGTCTTCCCGGTTCGAAGAGGGCGGCGATGGCTTGTGGATCATCGATACTGGGGCTTCCAAAACCGTATTCGATATTTCCCTTACCGGACGCTACGATACGGCATACCCCGGCACTGTACCCGAAATTCAGTCGGCAGGGATCGGAACCGGTCTTTTCAGCACCCCGCTGGCCCTGCTCCATCCCTTTTCGATCGGAGAACTGCGCGTTGAGGCAATGAGCGTTGCCCTGATCGACCTGACACAGATCAACCACTTTTATACGAAGACCGCCGACCGCAAAATCTGCGGCCTGTTAGGGAGCGATTTTTTACTCCGATTCAAGGCGGTCATCGATTATGCCCGGCAGCGGATGGCCCTCCAAGCGCCTCCCAAAAACGGCCGGTAACCGGCCTCAACAGTGCTCCGGGAAAACCTGCAGGGCCGGCACTTTTTTTATTTTCCGGTTTTGTGTGCTGAAGCGGATTCGTTATATTTGCGCCGCAAATTTCCAACGGTTTGAAACTGACGAAGCACATATCGCAAAAGCAGCTTTTCAGGCTTTTTCTTTTTGCCGCCCTGCTGGGTGCCGCCTGGCTCTTCGACCATTCCCGCCAGGATAACCCTGTTGCCGAAACTGCGGCCGGGATTCCTGCCTCAGACGAAACCGGCGTTGAATTTGCCTTTTACTGCACTCAGCAATTTTCCCCCAGTCTCCGGGTCCACGCCTTCAAAATTCCGTACGATAAAACGTGCCAGGAAAAACTCACCCGCCTGGTGGCTGAACATCTGAACGCCCGCAGGCTTTTTCTTTCCAGAGCCGAATCCCTGACCCATCCCGGCGTCATGCTGCCCGTGCGGGCCGTACGCTTTCTCATCTACAGCTTTATGGCGGGCGAGGCCGACCTACCCCATTCCTGCCTCCGGGTCTGATTTTTGCAGGGAGCCGTCTCCCCACCTTCCCGGAACCTCCGGAAAATTTATAAATCAATACTTTAATCTAATAATTCCATTACCATGCAAAACAAAGGAGCAATCATGACATTTGCCATCCTGCTTTTCGCAGTCTGCGTCTACCAGCTCACCTTTACCTGGAAGGCGCGACAGGTTGAAAAACAGGCAAAAACCTATGCCCAGGGAGATCCCGCCCGGGAATACAACTACCTGGATTCCATCTCAGGTGAGCAGGTTTACCATTTTCTGGGGCTGAAGAAGTTCACCTACAAGGATGTGAAAGAGCTCGAGATGAACCTGGGCCTCGACCTGAAGGGGGGGATGAATGTAACCCTTGAAGTGTCGGTGGTCGATGTGATCCGTGCCATGAGCAATTACAACACCGATTCGACTTTCAACGCCGCCCTGGCCCGGGCGACCGAGCTTCAGAGAAACAGCACCCAGGATTTTGTGACGCTCTTCGGACAGGCTTTTTCGGAGATCGATCCCAATGCCCGTCTGGCCGCCATCTTCAATACCCTCGAGTTGAAGGAAAGGGTCAAATACGACTCCTCGAACGAGGATGTGATTGCGGTTATCCGTGAGGAAACCGATGCGGCCATCGATAACTCCTTTAATGTGCTGCGCACCCGGATCGACCGTTTTGGCGTTGCCCAGCCCAATATCCAGCAGCTTCAGACCCGGGGCCGCATTCTGGTGGAACTTCCCGGGATCGACAACCCGGAAAGGGTGCGTAAGCTGCTTCAGGGCACCGCACAGCTGGAATTCTGGGAAACTTATGAAAACCAGGAGGTTTATCCCTATTTTCTGCAGGCCAATGAACGGATCAGGGACATACAGGCTCCTCCAGCTGATTCGCTGGCCCTGGACGGCGGAGTGCAGGATACGCTGTCTTCTCCGGCCCTTGCCGATGCCGGAACCCTGGCCGGCGACACCGCCGCTGCCGACAGCGCCCTGGCAGGCTCGCTGCTCGAGGAGCTCGAAAGCGACACCTCCGCGACCGGGGAGGCCTCTCCCGCCGACCTGGAGAACTTCAGGAGGCAATATCCCCTGTTTGCCCTCCTGACACCCAGCACCGACCAGACGGGCAACCTGTTCCCCGGACCGGTGGTGGGCACCGCTCATACCAAAGACACCTCCGAAGTCAATGCCTTCCTGGCAAAAGAACAGATCCGGGCGTTGTTCCCCCGGAACATGTTTTTCCGCTGGACTGCCAATCCGGTCGACGAAGCCGGCAACTACTTCAGGCTGATAGCCCTGAAATCAACCACCCGCGACGGAAAGGCACCCCTTACCGGCGATGTGATCACCGATGCCCGCCAGGATTATGACCAGTTCGGCGGACGTCCCGAGGTGGCCATGTCGATGAACAGCGAAGGAGCCAAGGTATGGGCGCGCATGACCAAGGAAAACATCGGAAAATCCATCGCCATCGTCCTGGATGATTACATCCGCTCCTATCCGACGGTCCAGAATGAAATCACCGGAGGACGTTCCAGCATCACCGGCCTCGAAAGCGTCGAAGAGGCCACCGACCTTGCCAACATCCTCAAATCGGGCAAGATGCCGGCACCCGCCCGGATCATGCAGGAAGACATCGTCGGCCCCTCCCTGGGAAGGGAAGCCATCAACTCGGGGTTCGCCTCCTTTGGCATCGCCTTCCTGCTGGTGCTGGCCTACATGATTTTCTTTTACAGCCGCAAAGCCGGACTGGCTGCCAACATCGCCCTGATATTCAACGTCTTCTTCCTGATCGGGGTGCTGGCTTCGCTCGGTGCCGTGCTGACCCTCCCGGGTATCGCCGGTATTGTCCTTACCATGGGGATGGCCGTCGATGCCAACGTGCTGATCTACGAAAGGGTGCAGGAGGAAATATGGGCCGGGAAAGGGCTCAAGCTGGCCATCGCCGACGGCTATAAAAACGCCTACTCGGCCATCATCGACGGCCAGGTAACCACCCTTCTGACCGGTATCGTTCTTTACATTTTCGGTTCAGGCCCCATCAAGGGTTTCGCCACCACCCTGATCATCGGGATCCTCACCTCCCTGTTCACCGCCATCTTCATCACCCGGCTTCTCTTCGAATGGCAGCTCAAACGCAACAAGAAGATCACCTTCACCTCTCAGACCACCAGCAACTGGCTCCGCAACACCAGCATCGACTTCCTTGGGAAGCGGAGGATCGCCTACTACATCTCCGGGACCCTGATTGTGATTTCTCTGCTTTCGTTTGCCATCCGGGGATTCAACCTCGGGATCGACTTCCAGGGGGGACGCACCTACACGGTACGTTTCGACCAGGAAGTCAAGGTGGCCGATGTTCAGCAGGCCCTTGTCCCCGTTTTCGTCACCGCCCCAGAGGTCAAGACCTTCGGCGCCAACAACCAGGTCAGGATTACCACCAAGTACAAGGTGGACGACATGTCCGAAAATGCCGACAACGAAGTGGAAGAGCTGCTTTTCCGGGGACTGGCCGACGGCGGTTTTCTGAAAGATGTCACATACGAACAGTTTGTCTCTCAGTACAGGATGAGCTCCCAGAAGGTGGGCCCCACCATCTCCGACGACATTAAACGGGATGCGGTCATCGCCATCTTTTTCGCCCTGCTGGCCATCTTCCTCTATATTTTGATACGCTTCAGCACCTGGCAGTACGGTCTGGGCGGGGTGATCTCCCTGGCTCACGACTCCATCATCACACTGGGCGCTTTCTCTCTCTTGCACGGTGTCCTGCCCTTCTCCCTTGAAATCGACCAGTCGTTCATTGCCGCCATCCTGACGGTGATCGGCTATTCGATCAACGACACCGTGATCGTATTCGACCGGATCAGGGAGTATATGCATCTCTATCCCAAACGGGAAGTAAGGGATAACATGAACCGGGCCATGAACAGCACACTGCGCCGTACTTTCAGCACCTCGCTTTCCACACTGGTCGTGCTGGTGGCCATCTTCCTGTTCGGGGGGGCCAGCATCCGCGGTTTTATCTTCGCCCTGCTGTTCGGAATCGCCATCGGTACCTATTCGTCGATCTTCGTGGCCACTCCGGTGGTGTACGAGTTGCGTAAAAGAAGCAAGAAAGAGCTGGCCAAAGCGGTTGCCTGAATCTGAACCGTGACCTTTAGCATCCTTTTCCCGGGAAAGCTTCAGGGCACTGCCATTCAGGGAGCGGCAAACCCAACGGGCCGCCTGCATGCACCCTAAAGACAAACCCGGCCGCACCGGCCGGGTTTGTCTTTAGGGTGCACCGGTTTTAAATACATAAACCAGCGAGCTGCAGCTTCCGGCGTGGAACAAGCTGGCCATCCACGAAACCATGCCGTGAAAAATCCCTTTGGGGACCGGGAAGCTTGATCTCCGGTATTTTTCGCTCAGTATGGAAATGTAAAAGGCGTCAAAAGGCAGCCGGTGCATCGATTTCAGGACAAATCCGGCTTTTCCGGCCAGCTGCCGGATATTGTCCGGGGTAAAGTGCCAGAGGTGGCGCGGAACATCCCAGGCGGCCCAGAATTCTCCGTAGTGCCTTGCATCGGCCGATCCGGGATTGGGCAGCGCAATGACCAGGGTTCCCTCCGGTTTCAGCAAAAGCGGAAACCGGTTCCAGAAGCCTTCCAGGTTGTGCAGGTGTTCCATGACGTGCCACAGGGTGATCACATCAAACGAACAGGGGGGCAGGGAAAAGAAATCTTCAGCCGGCAGCAACCGGAGAGCTCCCTGGCTGCAGGCGACCTCCCGGGCCCGCTCCTCCTTCTCGGTGCCGGTTACCTGCCACCCTTTATTCTGCATGGTCCGGAGAAAATAGCCCGTGCCGGCGCCAAGGTCGAGCAAGGTGCCCTTTTCCCTGCCCGATGCCCTGACAACAATCCTGAACTTGCGGTTCAGCATCTGTTTCCTGGCCAGGTGGTAAGCTTTGCTGATCCATCCTTTGCGGATATCCGAATGTGAAATGTAATTGTCGGAATGGTAGTAGCGGCCGGCTTCCTCCTCCACCGGTGGCGACCCGGTCATCCGGAACAGGCATCGGTCGCACTGTAAAATGGGAAACTGCTCACCGGTCAGGAAATGGTCGGTGCACAGGCTGATTTTGCGGAACCGGTCGTTTCCGCATACCGGGCATGTATTCATTGTTGCATCAGAAAAAGGCCCCGTGCCGGTATTGGCCGGGGTTACAGTATAAGCATGGCATCGCCGTAAGTGCCGAAACGGTACCCTTCCCGCAGGGCTACTTCGTACGATTCCATCAGCAGGTCATATCCTGCGAAGGCGGCCACCATCATCAGCAGCGTGGAAAGCGGAAGGTGGAAATTGGTGATCATGCGGTTGGCCACGCTGAATTCATAGGGCGGGAAAATGAATTTGTTGGTCCACCCCTCAAAGGGCTTCAGATACCCGTCGGTGGAGACGGAGCTTTCGAGGGTTCGCATCACCGTGGTGCCAACCGCACAGACGTTGTGCCGTTCCGCTTTGGTCCTGTTGATCATGTTGCAGGCCTCCTCGTAAATCCATATCTGTTCCGAATCCATTTTGTGCTTGGTCAGGTCTTCCACATCCACGCTGCGGAAATTCCCGAGTCCCACGTGAAGGGTGACGTAGGCAAACTGAATCCCTTTTATTTCAAGACGCTTCATCAGCTCCCGGCTGAAATGGAGGCCTGCCGTGGGGGCGGCCACCGCCCCTTCGTTCCGGGCAAAAATGGTCTGGTACCTTTCCTTGTCTTCGGGCTGTACCGGACGGTTTATAAACTTCGGCAGGGGGGTCTCCCCGAGACTGTAAAGGGTTTTCTTGAATTCGTCGTAATTGCCGTCGAAAAGGAACCGCAGGGTTCTGCCGCGTGAGGTCGTATTGTCGATCACTTCGGCCACCAGCAGGTCGTTCTCGCCGAAATAGAGTTTGTTCCCGATCCTGATTTTCCGGGCGGGATCCACCAGCACATCCCACAGCCGCTGTTCCCGGTTCAGTTCGCGGAGCAGAAAAACCTCAATTTCGGCACCCGTTTTTTCCTTGTTTCCGTACAGCCTTGCCGGGAACACCTTGGTATCGTTGAAGACCAGGATGTCTTTATCGTCAAAGTAGTCGAGAATATCCTTGAACCGCCGGTGTTCCAGGGTGCCTTTTTTCCTGTCAAGGATCATCAGCTTTGATTCATCCCTGTTTTCGGCCGGGTGCAATGCGATCTGCTCATCGGGCAGCCGGTACTTGAATTTGGATAGTTTCATTTCAGCCATGTCAGTAGTGCTGTTTTGTTATGTTTTTCCGTATAATCGTTTTCATTCCGGCCTTGGATCTTCCGGAGGCTCCGGGAACTTCGCTTCCTTTTCCGATGACTTGCCGTGCGTACTTTGTTCCGGCAGGGTGCTGTTCGTGTCATACGTTCATCGTCCCGGGCAGGTTTCACGCGACCTTGTTTTTGTATAAGGAATCGGGTCGGGCAGTCCTGCTGTTCTGGCTCTCTCCGGAAGAAAAAGGCCTTCGAAGGAGGCAGCCTTTTCAGCCGGGCGGGTTCAGGGCAGAACGTATCTGACTGCTGAAGGCGTCAAAGTTCAGGGCCTGCCCGACCGTAAAGCTGCCGTTCCGGGTTCGGCGCAAGGCGGTCAGGTAGGCGCCCGATTCCAGCCGGGCGCCGATATCGCGGGCAAGGGCCCTGATGTAGGTTCCCTTGCTGCAAACGACCCGTATCACGGCCGAAGGAGGCTCGAACGACAGTAATTCCAGCTCCCTGATAACGATGACCCTGGGTTCCAGAGCAGGGTCGCAGCCCTTCCTGGCATGCTGGTAAGCCCTTTTCCCGTTGATTTTAACCGCCGAAAAAGAGGGAGGCAACTGCTGCTGGCTTCCCAGAAACTGAAGCAGGGTCTCCTTCAGCAATTCCTCCGTGATGTGTTCTTCGGGATACTGCCCGTTTTCTTCGGTTTCCATATCGAACGACGGGGTGGTGGCGCCCAGCTTCAGGGTGGCGACATATTCTTTTTCCTGCGCCTGGTAGTTTTCAATACGGCGGGTTGCTTTCCCCGTGCAAAGAATCATCAAACCTGTGGCCAGGGGGTCGAGGGTTCCAGCATGTCCCACCTTGAGTTTTTTAAGGCCCAGGGTACGGGTGAGAAAGCTGCGCACCTTTCCCACCAGATCAAAAGAGGTCCAGCCGTAGGGTTTGTCAAACAACAAAAGCTCCCCGGCTTCAAAATCAAGGCTCTTTTCCGGTATTTCTGGCTTGGCTTGGTCCATACGGCAGCCCGTTATCAGGCGGAGATCAGTAAAACGGTTCCAAAGATAAGACAATAGAGTGCGAAATAGATCAGCCTGCCCCTGGAAACGATAGAGATCATCCAACGGCAGGCAAACAGCCCCGAGAGAAAAGCCGCAAGAAACCCCGTCACCAGCTGAAGGGCCCCGGGGCCGGCCTCACGGGTCACATCGCCTCCCGCCAGGTCGAGCAATGAAGCCCCCAGAATGGGGAGCAGGACCATCAGGAAGGAAAAACGGGTGGTTTCTTTCCGGTCGTTTCCGAGCAGAAGCCCCGTCGATATGGTCAGGCCGCTGCGGGAAAGACCGGGCACCACCGCCACCATCTGGGCAACGCCGATGATCAGGCTGTCGGCCCATCCGATGGGCCTGTTCTCTCTTCCTTTGTGAAAAGAGGCGAAGGCAAGCAGAAGGGCCGTAACCAACAATGCTCCCCCTACCAGCAGCAGGTTGCCGCTGAACAGGGATTCCACCTCCTCCAGGAAGAACAAACCCAGGATGGCGACCGGCAAGGCCGACAATAGGAGTTTCAGCAGATACCCCGATTCCCGGTTGGGGGAAAGCCTGACTCCCTTCTTAATCAAACCGGCCAGATCCTTCCTGAAAACCACCAGGATGCTCAGCACGGTCGCTGCATGGACGGTCAGGGCAAAGGTGAGGTTGCCGTCACCGGTAAGATGGAAAAAACGGGCTCCCGCCTCCAGATGACCGCTTGAACTGACCGGAAGAAACTCGGTCAGCCCTTGCAGTATACCCAGAAAAAAGGCCTGAAATACAGACATGCTCAAGGTTCGTGAATGCCTAGCCGGGTTTTTTCATGATGGCGTAGATCTCAAAAATGAATCCCGCCAGTAGGATCAGGGGGGAAAGGGTGATCCGCCTGAAACTGAAAATCTCCGGGTTAAAGAGGGTGGGATCCTTGCTGCCTCCGCCTGCCATGAAAATAAACCCGATGACAATGATGACAAATCCGATCGCCATGAGCTTATAATTCTCCGGCCCCAGGGCAAAGCCCGGGTTGTCCTTTATTTCAGATTCCTTTTTCTTCATGTATGGTAATTTTGCATGGTCATTGTTCAACCCCCTGAAGCAGTTCCATGTTCCCGGGATTACTTTCCGGCAGCCGCGAGATACTGCAATACCGTTCTGTCCGGCTTGCAAAGATAGGCAAAAACCGGAAAAGGATTGTTCTCAAAGAAATAACCGCCGTGTCGTCAGGCAGGTCAGTAAAACAACTCATCGAATTTCATTTTCAGGTAGCGGTTCACTGCCAGGTGGGTGAAAGCCCACGACAGCAGAATTCCCATGGCCATAACAAAAAGGAAGACGGCTGCCATGATGGCCAGGTCGGCAGGGTCGATGGTTCCGCTAAGCTCCTTTTTGTAGGTTGCCATCAGCAGGACGAGCAACACCCCCGAAATCAGGGCTCCGTAAATACCGAAACGAATGCTTTTCCGGATGAAGGGGCCCCTGATGAATCCACGGGTGGCTCCTACCAGCAGCATGTTGTTGATGACAAACCGCTGCGAATAAACCGATATCCGGATGGTGTTGTTGATAAGCACCACAAAGATAAATACCATCAATGCGCTGAATACAAGAAGGAAGATGCTGGCTTTGCGTACGTTGTCGTTGATAACCGACACCAGATTACGCTGGTAGAACACCTCCTTCACCTGGGGAAATTGCCGCATGGTTTTTTCCAGAGCGGCCAGACTGTCGCTGTGGGTGTAGGGTGCGTGCAACTTCACCTCCACGGAGGATAGCAGCGGATTGTACCCCAGGAAGCCGGTGAAATCCTCTCCCAGCTCTTTCTGCAACTCCCGTGCGGCGGTTTCCTTGTCCACAAACCGGAGCGAACGGACCGGGGGGCTCCCTTCGAGAATCTTCTGAAACCTGCTGATTTCGGCCGCATCCAGTTCTTCGTGCAATACCAGAGTGAAACCGATCTTCTCACGCACATAATCGGTTACCCGTCCTGCGTTGAGAAGTACCATGGCCAAAAATCCCAAAAGAAACAAAACAAGGGTGATGCTGACGGTGGCGGTCAGGTACGAGGTGAAAATTCTTTTGTTGAGTCTTTTGGGTTTACTTTTTGACATACCGGGTCACAACGCGTTGATGGACAAAAATAAGGAAAAACATACAACCGGTCTGAAAAAGGGGCACTATTTTGCGTGCGGCCGGGGTGCAATGGCAGGAGGTCTATGCCCACCGGGCAGCGATGTGCCCGCACTTTCAATTTTTTACCTGTTATTCTTTGCATTTCTGAAAAAAGAAAATACTTTTGCAGTCCGATTCATAAAAATCGTTCTCGTTTTATAATGTGCTGATATTCTTTGTTGTACATTGTCCGGTGTTCCGGCACTCCCGGGAAGGGCTGCAACAGGCGGTATTGGCGAGGGAGTTAAGAAATAAAACATCAACAGGTGAATACATTAAGTTACAAGACAGTTTCGGCCAACAAGGCGACTGTCGACAAAAAGTGGCTGGTTATTGATGCGGAAGGCCAGGTTTTGGGCAGGCTGGCCAGCGTGGTGGCGCGGATTATCCGGGGTAAACACAAACCCAATTACACCCCCCATGTGGATTGCGGCGACAATGTCATCGTGGTGAATGCCGAAAAGATCGTTCTTACCGGCGACAAAATGAGCCAGAAGGAATATGTGCGTCATTCCGGTTACCCGGGTGGCCAGTCCCGGCAAACTCCCCGGGACGTGCTGGTCAAATATCCGGAAAGACTGGTGGAAATGGCTGTGAAGGGGATGCTGCCCAAAAACAGACTGGGCAGAAGCCTATTTAAAAACCTGAAGGTTGTGGTGGGCCCGGAACACCCCTATGCGGCCCAGAAGCCTGTTTCAATCGATTGTAATACCATTAAATAAGCAATATGGAATCAGTCAACACGATAGGTCGCCGGAAAACAGCCGTAGCCAGGGCTTACTGTTCACCGGGGAAAGGGAGTATCGTCATCAACGGCAAACCGATCAACGAGTATTTCACCACTGAAATGCTTCAGTATGTGGTGATGCAGCCGCTGACCCTCCTGGGTGTCGGCGGTAATTACGATTTCAGGATCAACCTCGACGGCGGGGGCAATGCCGGTCAGGCAGAAGCGGTGCGTCTCGCCATTACCAGGGCGCTCATGGAAATGGATCCTGAAACCCGCCCGCGCCTGAAACAGGCCGGATTTGTCACCAGGGACCCCCGCGAGGTGGAAAGGAAAAAACCGGGAAGACCCAAGGCCAGAAAGAGATTCCAGTTCTCAAAACGTTAACGGAACGATCGCAAGGATCTTAAACTGTTGAGACTTTTGTCTAGAACAAAACTACTCAATGGTTGCTTTTAGCGAGATTTAATAAAAAGTAAACAGATGCCAAGAACAGATTTTCAGCAATTACTGGATGCAGGAGCCCATTTCGGCCACCTGAAAAGAAAATGGAACCCGAACATGCAGCCCTACATCTTCATGGAGAAGAACGGGATCCATATCATTGACCTTCAAAAAACAGTCGTCAAAATCGATGAGGCTGCCTCAGCCATCAAACAGATCGCCAAATCGGGCAGGAAAGTGCTGTTTGTGGCCACCAAGAAACAGGCCAAGGACATTGTCTCCGACCTGGTTTCTTCCGTGAAAATGCCCTATGTCACAGAACGCTGGCCCGGCGGGATGCTCACCAATTTTCCCACCATCCGGAAAGCGGTCAAGAAAATGGTTTCCATCGACAAGATGACCAAAGACACCAGCTGGGACAAGCTCTCGAAAAGGGAAAAGCTCCAGATCACCCGTCAGCGGGCCAAACTGGAAAAGGTGCTCGGAAGTATTGAAGACCTTACCAGGCTTCCTTCGGCCCTTTTTGTGATCGATGTGATGAAGGAGAAGATCGCCGTGAGGGAAGCCCAGCGGCTCGGCATTCCGGTGTTCGGAATCGTCGACACCAATTCCGACCCGACCGGGATCGATTTCGTAATTCCCGCCAACGACGATGCTTCCCAGTCGATACAGCTCATCACCGGCTTAATGGTGGATGCTATCCGTGAAGGGCTGCAGGAACGCCGCACCGAACGCGACAAGGACGAACCCGACCAGGAACCCGAAGAGGAGGATATGCCCCGCAGGAGGAGGACCCGGAAGACGGTGAAGAAGGTGGAAATCTTGAATGAGGAAGCCGACGTGGAAATCCCTGAGGAATTCCCCGAAACCGAAGAAGCAGAATTCCCCGGAGAAGAAGAGGAAGAGGAGGAAGGAGAAGAGGAGCTTCCTGAGGAAGAGGAGGAAGGAGAAGGAGAAGAGGAAGCCTGAGACGTAGCGGGCGGAAAGATTTTACAGATACTTTAATACAGATCGGAATATGTCATTTACCACAGCAGATGTTGTTAAACTGCGCAAGGCTACCGGAGCCGGCATGATGGATTGCAAAAACGCCCTTACAGAATCGGACGGCGACTTTGACCGGGCCGTTGAGATCATCCGGGAAAGGGGAAAACTGGTGGCCAGCAAGCGGGCCGACCGGTTGGCAGGTGAAGGGGTTGTCCTGGCCCGGGTATCCGGAGACAGGCGATTCGGTGCTATCGTGGTGCTGAACTGCGAAACCGATTTTGTGGCCAAAAATGAAAAATTCATTGCCTTTACCTCCGCCATCCTGGATGCCGCCCTCACCCGCCAGCCCTTAACGCTGGAGGAACTTAAGGAGATCGAACTGGAAGGCCGCACCATCGGGGCCCAGGTGGTCGAACAAATCGGCATCATCGGAGAAAAACTGGAACTTTCCTATTACGGCAAAATTTCGGCCGGAGCGGTTGTGGCTTATGTGCACCCGGGCAACCGGCTTGCTTCGCTGGTAGGTTTTAACAAACCGGAAGTCGAATCCCAATTGGCGAAGGATATGGCCATGCAGGTGGCCGCTATGAATCCGGTGGCTGTCAGCCGGGATGCCGTCCCGCAGCATGTCATCGAAAAAGAGCTTGAAATCGCCCGCGAAAAATTCCGGATCGAAGGAAAACCGGAAGCCATGCTCGACAAGATCGCCCAGGGAGCCCTTCAGAAATGGTTCCAGGAATCGACCCTGCTGGAACAGGCATTTATTAAGGACGGAAAGGTCTCCGTGAAGGATTACATAGCCTCGAACGATAAGGCACTCGTTGTGACGGCTCTTGAAAGATATGCGCTGGAATCCTGAAAAGCAGGTGAAATGAGCAAAGGCTGCCCGCAAGGCAGCCTTTGTTGTTTCTGCCAAGGGGTCAAGCTGCGGAATGAAAATGCAGCTTCCGGTCCATGCGCGGGTGTGGCATGAAGATTGCAAAGTCCCCGGCCCATTGAGTGCTGTTACTGGCGCAAATGATTCGTATATTTGGATAAATTTTTCAGACCATGACCAGTTTTAGACGTATTTTACTGAAGCTCAGCGGGGAGTCTCTAATGGGGCGCCAGGGGTACGGCATTGATGCAGGCCGTTTGGAAGAGTATGCCGAAGAGATAGCCGGGGTGATGCGGCAGGGTCTTCAGGTAGGGATTGTAGTGGGAGGGGGCAATATTTTCAGGGGCCTGGGGGGTACCCGGCAGGGCATCGACCGGGTATGGGGCGACCAAATGGGAATGCTCGCCACGGTGATCAACAGCCTGGCGCTTCAGTCGGCCCTGACGGCCGAGGGCGTCGGAGCCCGGCTCTTCACCTCCATCCGCATGGAGCCGGTTGGAGAACTGTACTCCCGTGACAGGGCAGTCAGGATTCTGGAGGAAGGATCGGCAGCCATCCTGGCCGGGGGTACCGGCAATCCCTTTTTCACCACCGACACGGCGGCAGCCTTGCGGGCGGTGGAAATCGGCGCCGATGCCATGCTCAAGGGAACCCGGGTAGAAGGCGTTTACTCCGCCGACCCGGAAAAAGACCCCGGCGCACTCCTGTACGATACCCTTACCTTTGATGAAATCTACAGCAAGGGATTGAAAGTCATGGACCTGACGGCTGCCACCCTATGCCGCGAAAATCATCTTCCGGTCATCGTTTTCAACATGGATGTCAGGGGCAACCTCCGGAAACTGGTCACCGGCATTAAAACCGGTACTACCGTCACCCCCTGAAAATGTCGCAGCCGGCGGGAATTGTTTTATACTTTTTATAAATTTGTCTGTTGTTAACAGCTTGATAATGCTATGATCACCCACGAAGAAGCCCAGTTTGTCCTCGATTACTGCAGGGAAAAGATGGAGGGAGCCATTGTGCATCTTGAAAAGGAGCTGCTCCATATCCGTGCCGGCAAATCCAACCCCGCCATGGTAGATGCCGTGACGGTCGATTATTACGGAAGCCAGGTGCCTCTTTCGCAGGTTTCCAACATCAGCACCCCCGACCCCCGCACCATTGCCATCCAGCCCTGGGAGAAGAAGATGATCCCCGTGATCGAAAAGGCTATCATGGCTGCCAACCTGGGCTTTAATCCGGCCAACAACGGAGAGGTGATCCGCATCCTGATCCCTGCCCTCACCGAAGAACGAAGAAAAAACCTGGTTAAACAGGCCACCAAGGAGGGGGAAAACGCCAGAATCAGCATCCGGACGGCCCGCAAGGAGAGCAACGAAAGCCTCAAGAAACTTCTGAAGAGCGGTCTCTCGGAAGACATGGAAAAAGAGGCCGAGGATATCGTACAGAAAATGACCGATGAGTATGTTAAAAAAGTTGATGTGCTGGTGGCGGCCAAGGAGAAGGATATTTTAACAATATAGCAGATTTTTTCTGTTTTTCAGGACATTGCATCAACGTGCACACGGACTGGAGGCAGCTTCCCCGGATGCTGCCTTTTTCATTCCTCCCCGAGCAGCTCGTCGACCGACTTCCGCAGGAAGGGACGGGTGTGGTAATCCTGGTCGACGATTTCGCCGTTCCAGACCACGAGGTCCAGGTCGATGGTGCGGGGGCCGAATTTCGGCAGGCTGCGGTCCCTCCCCAGCCGGTCCTCGGTCTGTTTGAGCAGCTCTTCCAGCTCCTGCCGGGCCATCGGGGTGGAAATACGGATGGCACCGTTGATGAAGTCGGGCTGGTCGGTAATGCCGATGGGGGCTGTTTTCCGGAAGGAGGAGATACCGGTGACGGTGGCTGCCCCGCCGATCAGCCGGATAGCCTCCCGGATGTGAAAGGCCGGCGAAATATTCGAGCCTGCCCCGATGATGGCTATGTTCATTTTTTTGCCTCCATTTCAACCGAAACCGATTCTGAAAACCGCAAGGCATGGGGTTTGTCAACCTCGACCCGTGCATAGGTGATGCGCCGGTCTTCCATCACCTTCTCGAGAATCCGGTGTGTCAGCACCTCCAGCAATTTGAACCTTCCTTCGGTGACCAGGGTAATGATCCGCTTGGTGATGCTCCTGTAATCGTAGATCCCGTCGGGCTCGTCACGCTCCATGGCTTGTACGGGCAGCTCCGTCTCAATGACCAGGTTGACGATCACATCCTGCCGGTTTACCAGCTCCTCGGGGTTGAAGCCTATGAAGGTGCTGATCCGCAAATTCTTGATTCTGATGATTGCCATGGTTCTGTTTGAAGTGTTTATGTCCGGAGTGATGTTCTGCGGCGGCCTTCGTTTGGACTACCGGAGAGGGCCGCTTACACCAGGTTTTCCCCCCCGTCGCAAAAAATCAGCTGGCCGGTGAGGAATTCATTGTTGAGCATGAAGTCGATGCTTTGCAGCAGGGGAACCAGGCCGACCGGTTTCTTCATGGGAATTGAGCGGGCCAGTTCCTGCAGGTAGGATTCATCCTTTCCTTCGGGAGGCAGTGTCAGTCCGGGAGCCAGGGCGTTGACCCGGATAGAGGGCCCCAGTTCGGCGGCCGCCATGCGGGTCAGCTCCCACAGTCCTTTTTTGGAAAGAGAATAGGCTGCAAAGCCCGATTTGTTGTTGACGATCCGGGTGTCGGCCACATTGATGATTTGCCCCCTGCGGCAAACCTGGGCGAAGCTGCGGGTCAGAAGCAGGGGGGCCTCCAGGTTGACCGCCATGTGCATTCTGAGGAGGGCAGGAGTGGTCGCGGCCAGGGTGCCGGGCAGGAAAACCGAGGCGTTGTTGACCAGCAGCGAGGGGGGCCCCAGGGTTTCCGCAATGCGGGGAATAAGCTGTAAGACCTCTTCGCCGTCGGCAAGGTCGCAGGGGTAAAGGCCGGTTCGCAACCCCGGGTGGCGCTCCAGGAGCGATGCAGCCAACCCGGCCGCCTGCTCGGTGGAACGGTTGTAGTGCAGGGCAAGATCCCATCCGCGGGCCGCAAGATGCTCCGCAATCGCTTTCCCGATGCGATGGGCAGCCCCCGTCACCAGGGCCAGCCCCTTCCGTCGGCTGTCGTCCTTCCGGTCCATACCTCCTGTTTATGTCTTTAATCCCTTTTTCATCTGAAATTCCATTCGTATCCCCCGCGGGTGTCCTTTACCTCAATTCCGAGGCGGGCCAGTTCGTCACGGATATGGTCAGAAGCCGCCCAGTCTTTTTCCCTCTTGGCTTTCAGCCTCAGCCGGAGGAGCAGCTCCACCAGTTCATTCACCGTTTCTGACCGGGTTTCCGGGCGTTTTTCTGCCTTCAGCCCCAAAATGTCGTTCATGTAATGCCGGAAGAGTGATTTCATCCTGTCGAGATCTTCCCGGGTAAGGCCCGCTTTCCCTTCATTCACCTGCTGTATCATCCGGGCTGCGTCGAAAAGAAAGGCGATCAGCACCGGGGTGTTGAGATCGTCGTTCATGGCATTGCGGCAGTTGTTTTCGAATGCATCCGGGTCGAAAGCGGAGACGCCGGAGGGGTTCAGTCCCTGCAGCAGTTCCCATGCCTTCAGCAGCCGGTCCAACCCCTTGCCGGCGGCCTGCAGGGCTTCGTTCGAGAAATCGAGCGTGCTGCGGTAATGTGCCTGGAGGATAAAAAACCGTACGGTCATCGGGCTGTAAGCCTGTTCAAGCAGGGGATGGGTTCCTGAAAACAGCTCGTCGAGGGTGATGAAATTGCCCAGCGACCGGGCCATCTTTTGCCCGTTGATGGTGATCATGTTGTTGTGCATCCAGTAGCGCACCGAGGGGTGGCCAAGGGCTGCGTTCGACTGAGCGTTCTCACATTCGTGATGGGGAAACAGAAGGTCCAGACCCCCCCCGTGGATGTCGAAAACCTCTCCCAGGTATTTGGTGCTCATCACCGAACATTCAAGGTGCCATCCCGGAAAACCGCTGCCCCATTCCGAAGGCCACTGCATGATATGCCCGGGAGCCGCCTTTTTCCAGAGTGCAAAATCGAAGGGATTTTTCTTTTCCTCCTGGCCGGCAAGCCGGCGGGTGTTGGTTTTCATCTCTTCGAGGCTCCTGCCCGATAAAATCCCGTAGGGGTGGGCTTCGTTGTAACGCTCCACGTCAAAATAGACCGATCCGTTCACCTCGTAGGCAAATCCCTTGTCGAGAAGAATCCGCACCAGCTGCTGCTGTTCGATGATATGTCCCGATGCCTGGGGCTCAATCCCGGGGGGAAGGGTATTCAACTCGGCCATGTTCCGGCGAAAGATGTTGACATATTTCTGGACGATTTCCATCGGCTCCAGCTGCTCCAGCCTGGCTTTTTTCGATATTCTGTCCTCGCCCAGCTCTTCGGCTTCGTTTTCCAGGTGGCCTACATCGGTGATATTCCTGACGTAGCGCACCTGGTAGCCGAGCGACAAGAGATAGCGGTACAGCAGGTCGAAGGTCACCGCCGGGCGGGCATGGCCCAGGTGGGTGCTGCTGTATACCGTGGGACCGCAGACATAAATCCCCGCTTTCCCGGGAATCAGGGGTACAAATTTCTCCTTGGCCCGGGTCAGCGAATTGTATAAAACCAGTTGTTCTTCCATAACAGGTATGAAATGGCTGAAAATTCAGAGCCGTTACGCACCGGTGTCACCCCCCGGGGAGTCAGTTTTCCTCTTCCCGCAGCCCACCGGCCGACCGTTCCGCCCCTTCGCGAGCCTCCCCTTCCCCGGTGCCCCCTTCTGCAGATTGCTCCCTGCCCTTGGAGGCGGTCAGCTCGTTGAAGGCTTTGCGGTAAAAAAGCAGCACGGAAAAAATCCCGACCGTGATCGACGAATCGGCAATGTTGAATACAGGCCGGAAAAAAATCAGCTCCCGGCCTCCCAGAAAAGGAAACCATTCGGGGTAGAAACCCCGGATCACCGGGAAATAAAACATGTCAACGACCCTCCCGTGCAGAAATCCGGCATAACCCCCTTCCGCCGGCAGGAAACCGGCAACCTGCCCGTAGCTGTGGCTGAACAGCAACCCGTAAAAGGCACTGTCGATGATATTGCCCAGAGCTCCCGCAAAAATCAACGCCAGGCAGATGAGAAATCCAAGGGATACTTTTTGCCGTACAAGCCGGAAGAGATACCAACCGATCACTATCACTGCTACGATGCGAAACAGGCTCAGAAATATCTTCCCGTACTCGCCGGCAAATTCAAACCCGAACGCCATGCCGTTGTTCTCGACAAAATGAAGGATAAACCAATTCCCGGCAACGCGGATTTCTTCTCCCAGCATCAGATGAGTCTTGATCCAGAACTTGACAAGCTGGTCGGAAATGATTATCCCAAGGACAATCAGTATGATCAGGGTTTTTCGGATTTGTTTCATGCAGTGGAGGTTAATCCGCGGCAGCTGTTCCCTTTTCCGCCGGAAGAAAAGGCCGGATGAGCCTTTCGCTCCGGGAAAAGGGGTCCCCGCCGGAATGAAACCGGAAAATCCCTACTTCTGATTCTTCTTGGCATCAATGCAGAGGGTGGCATGAGGCACTGCCCGAAGCCTGTCCTTCGAAATCAGCTTGCCTGTTTCCCTGCAAATGCCGTAGGTTTTGTTTTCAATCCTGACCAGGGCGGCCTGCAGGTGCTGAATGAATTTCAACTGTCTCTGCGCAAGCTTTCCCGCTTCCTCTTTCGACAGGGTGGCCGCTCCCTCCTCCAATACCTTGAAGGTGGGCGAGGTGTCCATGGTATCGTTCCCGTCGTTGTGGGTGATCGAATTCTTGTACATTTCGTAATCCTTCTGCGCCTTTTCAAGCTTTTTCAGGATCAGCTCCTTGAATTCCATCAGCTCTTCGTCTGAATATCTCGTTTTTTCTCCCATGACCGTTGTTTTTAAATCAAACGTTTCTTTTCGTTCCTGCTTTTAAAGTTATAAAAAAAAGGGAATTCCGGCAGGAAGCTGTTTATAATGTTGTTTCCTCTTTTTCGACAGAGATCAGGGTTTCGACACCCGTATCAATTTCCACGATCCTGCCGCCGGGCAGGCTGTCGCCCCTGACCAGTTCCAGTCCGTTGGCCAGGGTCTGGTTGCAAATGTAGTCTTTATGCAGAATAAGGGCCTCATTCAGCAGGGGATGCACGCCGATTCTGAGCCGGATCCGGTCGGTGACTTCCAATCCGTTCTCCTTCCGGAGGTTCTGGATCTTGTTGATGAATTCGCGGGCGATGCCTTCCATCCGCAAGACGGGGGTTATGCCGATGTCAAGGGCGATGGTTATCTTCCCTTCGGTGGCCACCAGCCAGCCGGGAATATCTTCCGTGGTGATTTCCACATCTTCGGCGAGCAGGGTAAGGTTCTCTTCCCCCGCGGCAAGCACATGGCACCCCTCCCTTTCAAAGCGGGCAATCTCCGCCTGGCTCATCGCGGCCACCGCCTTGCTGATCTCTTTCATCATCCTTCCGTATTTGGGCCCGAGCACTTTGAAGTTGGGCCGGATGCTTTTCCGGATGAATTCAGAGGCATCGGTCAGATATTCCACCTCCTTTACGTTCACTTCGGCCAGTACGATGGGGCTGATGGCTTCGAACTGCCCGCGGAAACGGGGACTGCCAACCGGAACCATGATCCTGGCAAGGGGTTGGCGGACTTTGATTTTCTCCTTTCGCCGAAGGGCAAGGATCATGGAAGAGGCGGTCTGGGCGATCTCCATTTTTTCTTCCAGCTCTTTGTCGACCAGCGAAGGGTCGGCCACGGGGAAGGCGGCCAGATGGACGCTTTGATCCGGTTCAAGGCCGGTAACCCGGTTCAGGTCGGTATAAAGCAGATCGGCGTAAAAGGGCGCAACCGGGGCTATCAGTTTGGCTACGGTAGCCAGACAGGTGTAAAGGGTCTGGTAGGCCGATATCTTATCCTGGTCGTATTCTCCTCCCCAGTACCGTTTCCTGCTCAGCCTCACAAACCAGTTGCTCAGGTTGTCGATAACAAATCCGTTGACAGCCCTGGCGGCCAGGGTGGGTTCGTAATTCTCGAAACAGGAGGTGACTTCAGCCACCAGGGTGTTAAGCAGCGACAGAATCCACCGGTCGAGCTCGGGCCTTTGTGCAACGGGAACCTCCTTTTCTTTCCAGGCAAAACCGTCGACGTTGGCGTAAAGAGCAAAAAAACTGTAGGTGTTGTACAAGGTGCCGAAAAATTTTCTTTTTACCTCCTCCACCCCGGCGATGTCAAACTTCAGGTTGTCCCAGGGTTGTGAATTGGTAATCAGATACCAGCGCACCGGATCGGATCCGTATTTTTCGATGGTCTCAAACGGGTCAACCGCATTGCCCAGCCGCTTCGACATTTTATTGCCGTTTTTGTCGAGCACCAGACCGTTCGAAATAATATTGCGAAAAGCCACCGATTCGTCGATCATGGTGGAGATGGCATGCAGCGTAAAGAACCAACCCCTGGTCTGGTCCACCCCCTCGGCGATGAAATCGGCCGGAAAGGGAAGCAGCTTTTTTCCTCCGTCTCCCTCTTCCACGCCGGGATGCCTGCTTCCGAAGGGATAGTGCCACTGGGCATAGGGCATAGCTCCCGAATCGAACCAAACATCGATCAGGTCGGGTTCACGGTACATTTTCCGCCCGGAGGGCGAAACCAGTACGATCTCATCAACCCACGGCTTGTGCAAATCGAGTCTGGCATAGTTTTCAGGGCTGAAATCGCCGGGTCGGAACCCTTCGTAGGGATTGGCAGACATAAACCCTGCCGCCACCGATTTTTCGATACCGGCCATCAGCTCCGCTGCCGATCCGATGCAAACCTCCTCGGAGCCGTCCTCTGTGCGCCAGATGGGCAACGGGGTACCCCAGTAGCGCGAACGGCTCAGGTTCCAGTCGACCAGATTCTCCAGCCAGTTCCCGAAACGCCCGGTACCGGTCGATTTCGGCTTCCAGTTGATGGTGTCGTTCAGCGCGATCAGCTTGTCTTTCACCGAAGTGGTCCGGATAAACCAGGAATCCAGGGGATAGTAAAGCACCGGTTTGTCGGTGCGCCAGCAATGGGGATAGCTGTGCACATGCTTCTCGATCCTGAATGCCTTGTCCTCCTGTTTCAGCATCACTGCAATGTCGACGTCGACCGTCGGCTGATCTTCCGGGATTGACCCGTCGTATTCGTTTTTAACATACCTCCCTGAAAAGGGGGCGTACCGGAGGGTGTCCACATATTCCTCTACGAATCCGGTTTCCATGTCGCCGATGGGGAAGAACCTTCCCTTGCGGTCGACCAGCGGTTGGGTTTTTCCCTCGGCGTCTGCAACCACCAGAGGGCAGATACCATGCTGCCGGGCAACCCGGTCGTCGTCGGCGCCAAAGGTGGGTGCAATGTGCACAATGCCGGTTCCCTCGTCGGTTGTTACAAAATCGCCGGTTATCACTCTGAAGGCAGGCCCGCGGGGTTTGACCCATTGGATCAGCTGTTCGTATTCAATGCCAGCCAGCTCGCTGCCTGTGTATTCCTCTGCGATGCGATAGGGGATCTTCCGGGAGCCGGCGTCGTAGCTGTCGAGGCCGAGGCCGGCCAGGGCAGGGTCGAAAAAGCTGTTTACCAGTTCACGGGCCAGGATAAGGGTGACCGGGTGGCCCGAATAGGGGTTGAAGGTCCGCACCAGGGCATAGCGGATGGAGGGCCCGACGCACAGGGCGGTGTTCGAGGGGAGGGTCCAGGGAGTGGTGGTCCAGGCCAGGAAATAAAGGGGCGTGTCGGTATGGCTGTAGAGAAAGGCGGAAGCTTCGTTTCGCACCACCCTGAACTGGGCGACGGTTGTGGTGTCTTTCACATCGCGGTAGCATCCCGGCTGGTTCAGCTCATGGGAGCTGAGTCCGGTTCCGGCGGCGGGCGAAAAGGGCTGGATCGAATAGCCCTTGTAGAGGAGGCCTTTGTCGTACATACGGCGCAGCAGCCACCAGAGGGTTTCCATGTAACGGCTGTCGTAGGTGACGTAGGGGTCGTCCATGTTGACCCAGTAGCCCATCTGCCGGGTCAGCTCCTCCCATTCCCGCGTGTATTTCATGACCTCCCTGCGGCAGGCCTGGTTGAATTCTTCCACGGAGATGGTCCGGCCGATGTCTTCCTTTGTGATGTTCAGGGTTTTCTCCACGTTCAGTTCTACCGGCAGCCCATGGGTGTCCCAGCCTGCTTTGCGGTATACCCGGTAGCCCTGCATGGTCTTGTAACGGCAAAAAAGGTCCTTGATGGTCCGGGCCATCACATGGTGAATCCCTGGCATGCCGTTGGCCGAGGGAGGCCCCTCGTAAAAAACAAAGGTCTGGTGTCCCTCCCGCGTGTGGATGCTCTTATGGAAGGTGTCGTCCTCCTCCCACCGCCGGCGGATCTCCCTGTTGATCTGCGGCAACTCCAGCTGCCTGTATTCCGTATACTTCAAAGCCATTGATGTCAGCGGTTTCCCGCCTTTTTGAAAAAAGTCCAAAGATAGCGTTATTTTGATTCCCTGAGTTGAGCGGAAAGGCGTTTCTGCTGTTGCGCCCTGAAACAAAAAACCCGGCGGGACCGGGTTTTTCTGTTGTTTTTTTTGATCCCCTAGTCGACGCCGAATTTGTAAATGCACAGCGAATAGTATTCCTGTCCCGGCAGGAGAATGACGGACGGAAATGCCGGCTTGTTGGGACTGTCGGGGAAATGCTGGGTTTCCAGGCAGAAGGCCCCCCGGTAGGCAAAGGGTTTCCCCTCCTTGCCCACGTCGGCGCCGGTCAGGAAATTTCCCCCGTAAAACTGAAGTCCCGGTTCGTTGGTGTGAACCTCCATGCTTCTGCCCGATGCGGGGTCCGTTGCTTTGGCCGCAAAGATCAGCCCTTCGCCGGCTTGCTGCAGCACCCAGTTGTGGTCGTAGCCCAATCCGTAGGTCAGCTGGTCGTTTTCTTCGGCCAGCCTGGCCCCGATGGCGGTCGGCTGCCTGAAATCAAAGGGCGTACCCTCCACGGAGGCTATCTCTCCCGTAGGGATCAAACCGCTGTCGACCGGCGTAAAGTAATCAGCGTTGATCTGCAGCAGGTGGTCGTTGATATCGCCATTCCCGGCTCCTTTCAGGTTGAAGTAGGAGTGGTGGGTCAGATTGACCGGCGTCGGCTTGTCGGTTGTCGCCCGGTATTCAATTTTCAGTTCGTTGTCGTCGGTCAGCTGGTAGGTCACGTTCACCTGCAGATTGCCCGGGTACCCTTCTTCACCGTCGGGCGACAGGTAGCTGAGCAGCAGGGTGTTTTCATCCGACTGTACGGCATCCCAGATTACCTGGTGAAACCCCTTAATCCCGCCGTGCAGGTGGTTGGGGCCATTGTTGGCCACCAGCCGGTACACCGAATCGTTCAGCAGGAACTTCGCTCCTCCGATCCGGTTCCCGTACCGGCCGATCAGCGCCCCGTAATAAAGGTCGTTCGATTGCTGGTAATGGGCGTAAGTCGCATACCCTAAAACTATGTTGCCGAAATGGCCCATTCTGTCAGGCACCCACAGTTCGGTCACCCTTCCCCCGTAGTTGGTGATCTGAACAGTAATACCCGCACTGTTCCGCAAAGTGTAGAGTTCCACCTTTTTGTCGCCCGCCGTCCCGCTAAAAGCGGCAGGATCGGCAGGATCGGCCTGCCTGGGAGCCCGCCCGCAGGAAAAAACCAGGAGCAGCAGGGCCACCCATGCTTTCGTTTTTGTCTTCATCTCTTTATCAGTTTGGTTTGTTGTAACCGTCAAAATCTGCCTTTTCCCCAGGCTCCGGTCGGGGCAGCCCTTTCCCAGGTCCCGCTTCTGTTTTCAATCCTCCTCTCCGAACCATTCGTATTCGAACGAAAGTTTGTAATGCTGTCCATACCGGGCTTTTTGCGGACTAACGAAAACCACGCTGCCGGTCAGATTTCCCTCATTATCCCAGGTATGCTCCACCCATAAAAGCTGGTCTCCCTCCCCGCTGGTTTCCTCGACAACCGTGTTATTCCCCCGGCTGTCGTACCGGTACTCCGTGACGCTTTCTCTTTCCGCACTCACGGTTTCGGCACGTTCGATCCTTCCTTCCCCGTCCAGATGGAAAACTGACTTTTCCACCAGGTTCCCTTCTCTGTCGTACCATTCTTCGCCCGATTTACGGTTCGATTCGTCCCAATGAAAGACTTTTCTGAACTCTTCGCCCGTTTCCAGGTCGGTGCGCTGGTGTTCTTTAATATTCCCCCGGCTGTCGTATTTATATTCGTCGAGCGAAATCCGGTTTTGTTCCCCGTCGGTAACTTCATGGAGTACCATGTGGTCCCCCTTCCATTTGAACAGTTCCCGCATGTCCTGCACTCCTTCGTCATCGACGGTGTTTTTTTCGGTCAGGTGGCCTGCTTCATCGTAGACATAATGGGTGGTATCTTCCGATCCGTCGAGGTACTGCCGGACGCTCTGCCTGGCCGCTCCTCCCGCATCGCGCTCGTAGGTCACGGTTTCCGAGGGTTCATCGCCGTCAGAGTAATAATACTCCTTTACCACCTCTCCTTGGTCGTTGTATTCCCAGGCCATCTTTTCCGCCAGCAGGCCTTCGGCGGTGTAACTACCCTGCTGAAGGGTCTGTCCTTTCCTGTCGTACTCGGTGATGCTGAAAAGGTAGGGCAGCATTTCCATCTGGCCCTGGCCGATGCCTACCTGAAACAGGTTGGTCCGGTATACTTTGGTGATTTTTTTCTGCGGCATGGTTTTTTCCCGGTGCTGCAGGCAAATGTAGTCAAACCCTTCCATTTTTTACCCACTTTCCCGCTTCGGGAAAAAAGAAAACCGTTCAGTACTTTGCATACCCGGAATTTTCCCTGAAAAGCTGATTGGCTTGCTCAGCGACGGAACAGCCGGGAAAAAACGGAAAGGGCGCAACCCGGGGAGACGGATTGCCGGTGACGGATATTGATCCGGTCGGAGGCGGACTGAAACGACAGCTTCCCGTCCGGTGCGCGCAATGCCGGGCGCCTTGCGGGGAAGGCCTTTTCATCAGCAAGGTTGCCGGGTCAGTTGCCCATGTCGGCCTGACTGTTGATCCTGTCGTTTTTTTCCTGCTCTTTGAAGGCCATGGAGTAAACCATTGCCTCAACCTGCCGGAGGTAATTCCGTTTGTCCTTGCTGGGGGCGTAAACGTAACCGTCGGCCACAACAATCCGTTGCCGGGAGGCATCCAGTTCGGCCAGTAGAATGAAGGGTCCGCCCATGAAATCGTTCTCAACACGCCACAACCCCCTGAGCTCGGCGGCATAATTGCCGCGGTGCCGTAAGATTTTCATAACAGGCGTGGCTTTTCGTTCGGTAGACATGTAGCTGCCTTCAACCGGACCCGGCACATTGGCGCGCAGAAAACTGTCCCTCTTTGCCAGTAGATAGGGCAGGGTGAAAGTGCTGTCGGACACATAGGGGAAAGAGTAGACCATGATGGCCTGCGAAATTTCGGGAGTTTCATACCGAATCCAGACAAAATCACGGCCTTCACCGGTGATCTTGAAGCCGGGAGCTACCTTCAGCGTCAGGTCATGCCTGCTTTCAAGGGTATTGTACACCGCCTTGTCGTACAATCGGTTGTAGTTCATCAGGAGACGTTTCTGCTCGGCATTGAGATAGTAGCCGAGAATCTTACCGGCGTTTTCGCTGAAAAGGATATCAAACTCCTCGTTGCTGCGGGCGTTGATCTGCACTGTCGCCTGGGGATAGGCCCAGACATCGTCGGCAAATACCACCCCCGGGTTCTCGATGATCGGCGAAATCTTGGTCTGCAGGATATTGCGCGTCGAAAGGAAAATTTCCTTGAAGGCTTCATGCGGGATGTTAACCACGTCGAACAAAGGCTCCTCCTGGGGCAGCGACGCAACAGGCTGGGATAGCAAATTCCTTACCAGGTTCCCCGGTTTGTCGTCCCAGGCAACCTTCGACATCACCACGATCAGTTCCCCGGCTTTGCCTGTTACGTTCTTGCGGAGCATTTGCGGATTCTTCTCCTTGCACGAAGCGGCGAAAACCATCAAGATGGCCACCAGTAATACCTTGTTTCTCATTTCTGTATTGTTTTTTGACTCGTTATTGCACAATGGCAACCCCTTTGACTGACACTCCCCGGGAGGCGATCCGGAAGCAGGTCATCTTACCCGCCGCCCAGATAGGCCGTTCCTTCCTGCAGGATGAGGCGTCTGTTTTATTTCCTTATCCGGAATCCGGAGATGATCACCCGGGAACCATCATACCGGTTGTTCTCCAGCCATCAGGGCCCTCCGGAACGGAACAAAGACATTTTTCCGTTTCCGTTGCCGCTCTTTCCGGATGTTGCGACAAGCCTTTGGTTGGCTGAATTTTCCGGATCTCCCTTCCTGTACGGAACGGCCGGTCCGGTTAACCCCCTGTACCACGGATTCCCGGCATACCGACCGGCTCTCCCTTGTGCTGATTTCCGGGAGTGATCCGCAACAAAAACCTTACCAAATGCTGCCTCCTCATGATCTTACGGAGATAATTCTCACTTTTGAATAGTGTCAGGCGGGGTCCCTGATTTTTTCAACAACCGACGGGTCGGGGCAGGTTTCAAGGAGCCGGGAGACCGGCAATCCCAAAACCGGATGAATAAGGCCGGGGGCTATTTCAGCCAGGGGTGCCAGAACGAAACGGCGGAGATGCAGCAAGGGGTGGGGAAGGAGCAGCTCCTGCCCCTCCAGCACCCAATCATCATAGAAAAGCAGGTCTATGTCCATTTTGCGGGAGAGGTATCTTCCAGGCTGCCGGACCCTTCCGAAACGCCCTTCTATCTTCCTGGTTTCCGCGAGCACCGCCCCGGGCGAAAGCCTTGTCTCAACCAGGAGGACCTGATTCCAGAACCAGCGGGAGCTTTTAAAACCCCAGGGAGGGGTGCAAAAGACCGCGGAAGCTGTTTTCGTTTCCCCGATCGTTTCCCCGATCAGGCGTCGTGTTTCTGCAAATATTTCAACCCTGTTTCCCAAATGTCCCCCCAGGGATAGAAATAGTTGGTGAACTCCCATTATTTTTGCGTAATGATGGCGGTGTAATCCATACCAATAAGTGGTCGAAAGTATAGAAAATCAATAAATTTAGGAAGTTATGAAAGATTTTTTCAAGTATACCCTGGCTACGGTCCTGGGTATTTTCATTGCCGCAGCGGCGGGCCTGATCCTTTTAATGATGGTGGTAGGCGCCATGGTAGCCTCTACGGAGAAACAGGTGACTGTCAACGACAATTCCATGTTGCTTCTCAAATTGAACACCCAGATTTCAGACCGGGCGCCCAAAGATCCTTTTGCCCAGTTCAATCTGCCCGGATTGGAGATGGCACGGCAGACCGGGCTTGACGATATCCTTGCGGCGATAGAAAAAGCCAGACACGACGACCGGATCAGGTGCATCTACCTCGACCTTTCGGTTTTGAATACCGGCATGGCGGTGGTGGAGGAGATCCGCGAAGGGCTCAAGGCTTTCCGCGACAGCAGCGACAAACCGGTTTATGCCTACAGCGATCTGTACGACCAGAAATCCTATTACCTGGCTACCGTGGCCGACAAGCTGGTGTTGAATCCCCAGGGCGCTGTCGATTTCAGGGGTCTGGGCGGAGAAATCAGGTTTTATAAGAATGCGCTGGAAAAACTGGGTGTGGAAGCCCAGGTTGTGCGCCACGGTAAATTCAAATCGGCCGTTGAACCTTACCTGCTCGAGAAGATGAGCCCCGAAAACAGGGAGCAGCGTCTTGTCTATCTTACAAGCATGTGGAATTTCATGCTTGCCGGCATCTCCGCCGAACGGAACCTGCCGCTGGAAAAACTCAACCAGCTGGCCGATCAGGTGATGACCTTCCGGAAAGGCCAGACCGCCCTGGATGCAGGCATGGTCGATACCCTGAAATACAAAGACCAGGTGCTCGACGACCTGAGGGCCATCACCGGAACCCCCGCCAAAAAAGGAATCCCCTTTGTGACCCTGAATGATTACCTCAAAGCCCCGGTGAAAAAGGGCGCCCATAAAAAGCCCTTTTCCCGCAACAAGATCGCCGTTATTTACGCCAGCGGGGAAATAGGCTCGCCGGTGATGGGGAACGAAGGTATCAGCGGTGACAAACTATCGCGCGAAATCCGCAAGGTAAGGCAGGATTCCAGCTACAAGGCAATTGTCCTGCGGGTCGACTCCCCGGGGGGAAGCGCCTATGATTCAGAGGTTATATGGAGGGAAATGAAACTGGCGGCAGAAGAAAAAGTGGTGGTGGCCTCCATGGGCAATGTGGCTGCTTCAGGCGGATACTACATCTCCTGCGCAGCCGACAAAATCGTCGCTCATCCCAATACCATCACCGGCTCCATTGGGATTTTCGGAATCATCCCCAATGCCGGGGAGCTGTTGAACGAAACCCTCGGAATAACCTCCGACGTGGTGAAAACCAACGAACATGCCGATATGCCCTCCCTTACCCGGCCGATGACCGATTTCGAAGCTGCGCTGATGAAGCAGAACATAGAGGAGGGGTACGCCCTCTTTGTGTCGAGGGTGGCCGACGGCCGGAAAATGAGCAGCGCTGCGGTCGACTCGATCGGCCAGGGAAGAGTCTGGTCGGGTGAAAACGCACTGGGAATCGGGCTGGTCGACGAACTGGGCGGACTGGACCATGCTGTGGAACTGGCTGCCAGCCTGGCAAACCTCGACAATTACCGGATCGTCAAACTGCCTGAAATGCCCGACCCGCTCACCCAGCTCCTGAAAGGAAGCACCGACAATGCCCGCACCCGGTTCCTGAAAAAGGAACTGGGCCCTGCCTGGACTTACTATGAACAAATCCGCAGGCTGGGAAGCATGAATGGCCTCTATGCCCGCCTTCCCTACGACATTGAGATCAGATAAGCCGCTTTTTTCACTATTTTAGCGCCCTGGACTTTTTCCGATGCGGAAATTGCTGCTATACCCTTTGTCCCTGTTGTACGGCCTGGCAGTGTCGGTGCGGAACTGGATGTACGACCTCAAGATCCTGAAGTCGCAGGAATTCGAGATTCCGGTCATCTCCATCGGAAACATCACAGTGGGAGGAACGGGCAAAACCCCCCACGTGGAGTACCTCATCCGGCTCCTGAGGTCCCAGTTCAGGGTGGCGGTGCTGAGCCGGGGTTACAAAAGGCACACCCAGGGATTTCTGGCTGTGGAATCCACCTCGGCGGTGACCGATTCGGGCGATGAACCGCTCCAGATCAAAAGGAAGTTTCCTTCCGTCACCATGGCAGTCTGTGAAAACCGGGTCACCGGCATCAACACTCTCCTTTCTTCCGGAATCCATCCCGATGTTTTTCTGCTTGATGACGGATACCAGCACCGGAGAGTCACCCCCGGCATCAACATCCTGCTGGTCGACTACAACCATCCGCTTAAGGAGGACCAGTTGCTGCCGGCCGGCAGGCTTCGCGAAAGCATGCACGAAATCCGGAGGGCCAACATCATCATCATCACCAAATGCCCGAGGGAAATAACACCCATTGCAAGACGCATCAACGAAAAAGAGGTCAAGCTGTTCCCCTATCAGGAACTCTATTTCACCACCATGGTGTACGGCCAGCTGGCTCCCGTTTTCCCGGAAACCCCGCCCATGGATCTCTTCACAGATACCCGCCGGATGGGTATCCTTGCGGTGGCGGGCATCGCCTCGCCCGGCCATTTCATTGATCACCTGAAAGAGCTGACCGGAGACCTGGATGCCGCCCTCTACCCCGACCACCATTACTACACCGAAAACGAAATTCACCAGATCATACAGAAGTACTACCGGCTCCAAAGTTCCCGCAAGATCATCGTGACCACTGAAAAGGACGTTCCGCGGCTTACTGCAAATGACTGGTTCCCCCCCGAAATCAAATCCTCGTTTTATTATCTTCCCGTACAGGTCAAATTTCTCGACAAGGAGGGAAAACTGTTTGACAAAAAGATCATCGATTATGTTGCAGAAAATAAGATCAACCGCGAGCTACATCAAAGAAAAGGTAAGGCTAAACAATACTGACACGGGCATCATCCTGGGAACCGGCCTGGGCGGACTTGTGAAGGAGATCGACATCTCTGCGACAATTTCCTATGATGAGATTCCCGGTTTTCCGGTTTCGACCGTTGCCGGCCATGCCGGCCGGCTGATTTTCGGCCGGCTGGGCCGCCGGGAGGTAATGGCCATGCAGGGGCGTTTTCATTATTACGAAGGATACAGCATGCAGGAGGTTACCTTTCCCATACGGGTCATGCGGGAACTGGGCGTCACCAACCTCTTCGTCTCCAACGCCAGCGGGGGGCTCAATCCGGGATTCCGCATCGGCGACATCATGATCATCACCGATCATATCAATTTTTTCCCGGAGCATCCCCTCCGCGGCAGCAACATCGACGAACTGGGCCCCCGTTTCCCCGACATGAGCCGGGTATACGACCCCGAATTGAAAAAAAGAGCGGAGGAGATCGCAACCAGGCACCATATATCCTTGAAGGAGGGAGTCTATGTCGGGGTTTCCGGTCCCACCTTCGAAACCCCTGCCGAATACCTGATGTTCAGGAAACTGGGCGGGGATGCCGTCGGCATGAGCACGGTGCCTGAAGTGATTGTCGCCCGTCATGCCGGGATGAGGATATTCGGGGTTTCCGTCATTACCGACAGCGGGGTTCCCGGTGAGATCGTCGAAATCTCCCATGAGGAGGTACAGGAGGTCGCCGGCAGGTCGGAACCGGCCATGACCCTCCTGCTCAGGGAGCTTGTCGGGAGCCTTTGAAAGAAAGCCCTGCAGCGGCGGGATGGCACGGGAGATGCGTTTTTTCACCCGGAGGCCCGTTGCCTGCCGCCTGGTGGCAGGGTTTCAGCGCACAATACGGAACCGGTTCCGGAACCGCAGGTCTTGTCAGTAATTTTTCTTGCCCATGGAGGTAGTCATAATATCCGTCGCACCGGTGGCGCTCCTGGCCGCATACATCTGGTTCCGTGATAAATATGAGCGCGAACCATTGAAGTTGCTGCTGCTGGCCCTCTTTGCGGGGATCCTGATCGTTTGGCCGGTAGTGGCCGTCGAAAGCCTTCTCTCCGCTTTTGGCGATCCGCTGGAAGGAATGGCCGGAGCTGCCTGGACCGCTTTTGCCGTGGCAGGGTTCACAGAGGAACTATTCAAATTCCTGGCATTGCTCCTGCTGATCTGGCGCCGCCGTGACTTCAACGACAAATACGACGGCATCGTCTACGGCACCTTTCTTTCCCTGGGCTTCGCCGGGGTAGAAAACATCATGTATGTCTTCCGGGAAGGGGTAGCCACCGGACTGGTGCGCGCCTTCACGGCAGTCCCCGCCCATGCCATCTTTGGCATTACCATGGGGTACTACCTCGGCTTTGCACGCTTCTACCCGGGGAAAAAGGCTCTGAACATGGCAAATGCCTTTTTCATACCCTTCGGGCTTCATGGCCTGTACGATTTCATTCTCATGACCGGGATTGAATGGTTGTGGATTGTCTTCCTTGTTTTTCTGATTTTTCTCTACATCTCGGGCCTGCGCAAAATGAAACACTTTTCCGACCAGTCCTATTTCCGTACCGACTTTAATCTGCTGAACCGGAAATTTGAAAAGCACGATGAGAATACCTGAATTTGAAGATATCCTTGCGGCGCAGCAACGCATACGCGCTTATGTGCATCGTACGCCGGTGCTGACGTCGCGAAGCATCAACCGGATTACCGGGATGGATTTGCATTTCAAATGTGAAAATTTCCAGAAGGTGGGGGCCTTCAAATTCAGGGGGGCCAGCAATGCTGTGCTCTCCCTGCCGGAAGGGAAGGCGCAGGGGGGTGTTGCCACCCACAGTTCGGGAAACCACGCCGCCGCCCTGGCACTGGCGGCCTCGATGAAGGGGATACCCGCCCACATTGTCATGCCGCGGACCGCTCCCGGCATCAAGAAAAAGGCAGTGGCCGGATACGGGGGCATCATCACCTTCTGCGAACCTACCCTCGCCGCCCGTGAGAGCACCCTGGCCCTTGTGGTTGCCGCCACAGGCGCCACAGAAGTCCACCCCTACGACAATTTCCAGGTTATCGCCGGACAGGGAACCGCCGCCCTCGAGCTGATCGAAGAGTCGGGACCCTTTGACCTTGTCATGACGCCCGTCGGGGGCGGAGGATTGCTCAGCGGTACGGCCATTGCCGTTAAAAAGCTGCTCCCCGCCTGCAGGGTGGTGGCGGCAGAACCCGCCGGCGCCGATGATGCCAGACGCTCCTTTTATGCCCGCGAAATCATCCCTTCCGTCAACCCCCTGACCATCGCCGACGGGCTTCTAACCTCCCTGGGGAAAAGAAACTTCGCCGTCATGATGGATAAAGTGGACGACATCGTCACCGTATCCGAAGAAATGATCGTCGAAGCCATGCGCATGGTCTGGGAACGCATGAAAATCATCATTGAGCCTTCCTCGGCTGTACCCCTGGGCGCGCTCCTCGAAAACAAAATCCCGGCCGCCGGACTGAAGGTGGGGATCATCCTTTCGGGCGGCAATGTGGAACTGTCGCACCTTCCCTTCGGGGCCAGCTGAGCGTTATTCCCTCCCCCGAAAATTTCCGCCTGCGCCCGGAAAAAATCCGCCGGAATTTCCTAACTTTCCTGGTGCAAACCCACAATTCCGGTCTATGTTAGTGAAAACTTACGGCAGTGCCCTATTCGGCATTCATGCCGTTACGGTCACCATCGAAGCCGATGTGACCGCGGGCATCAAATACTTGCTGGTCGGTCTTCCCGACAATGCCGTCAAGGAAAGTCAGCAGCGGATAGAATCGGCGCTCAGGGTGACCGGATGCCGGTGGCCCCGCCAGAAAATCGTTGTGAACATGGCCCCTGCCGACATCCGTAAGGAGGGTTCTTCGTACGACCTGCCCCTTGCGGTGGGGGTTCTGGCAGCCTCGGAACAGATCAGCGCCGGGCGTCTCGAACGGTACATGCTGATGGGGGAGCTGTCGCTCGACGGCACCCTCCAGCCGGTCAAAGGGGCGCTCCCCATTGCCATTAATGCCCGCAAGGAGGGGTTCGAAGGATTCATCCTTCCCCGGGCCAATGCCCGGGAAGCCGCAGTGGTCGACAAGCTGAAAATTTACGGCGTGGGCAACCTCCGGGAGGTGATCGGTTTTTTCAACGGGGAAACGGAACTCGAACAGACCATCGTGGACACCAGGTCGGAGTTCTTTGCCCGGGTAAACCAGTCGGAACTTGACTTTGCCGATGTCCGGGGCCAGGAAAACGTGAAACGGGCCTTGGAAATCGCCGCGGCCGGAGGCCACAACATCATCATGATCGGTCCGCCCGGGTCGGGAAAGACCATGCTTGCCAAAAGGATTCCCTCCATCCTGCCTCCTTTCACCCTCCGCGAAGCCCTCGAAACCACCAAGATCCATTCCGTCGCCGGCCGTCTCGACAGCGAAACCTCGCTGATGGTCCAACGCCCTTTCCGTAGCCCCCATCACACCATTTCCGACATCGCCCTCGTCGGCGGCGGCAAATCCCCCCAGCCGGGGGAAATATCTCTCGCGCACAACGGCGTTCTCTTCCTCGACGAACTCCCCGAATTCAAACATTCCGTCCTGGAGGTCATGCGGCAACCCCTCGAAGAACGCAAAATAACCATCTCCCGGGCCCGTTTTTCCGTTGAATACCCGGCCAGCTTCATGCTGGTGGCCTCCATGAACCCCTGTCCCTGCGGTTATTACAACCATCCCACCCGCGAATGTTCCTGCCCGCCGGGGATGGTCCAGAAATATGTGAACCGGATTTCCGGACCCCTGATGGACCGGATCGACATCCACCTCGAGGTGGTACCTGTGCCCTTCGGCAAACTGGACAACCAGGAGCGGGCCGAAAACAGCGAAGCCATCCGCGACCGCGTTATCAAAGCCCGGCAAATCCAGGAGCAGCGATTTACCGACTGCACGGGCATTTATTGCAATGCCCAGATGAGTTCCCGGATGGTCTCCTCCTTTGCCGTCCCGGATGGGGCAAGCCGCACATTGCTGAAAACAGCCATGGAAAAACTGGGACTCTCGGCCAGGGCTTACGACCGGATCCTGAAGGTGGCCCGCACCATCGCCGATCTGGAAGGAAACCCGGGAATCGAAAGCTGCCACCTCTCCGAAGCAATCCATTACCGGAGCCTCGACCGCGAAAGCTGGGGCAAGTGACGAACGAACATTCCGGTCCGGCGTTTCTTTTCAGATTTGAAGGCTTATCCTTGCGGCAGATTCATGTGCCATGGCACCTCAGCCATTCTGAAGCCATTTCCTTCTGGCGCAGGTCCAGCACACGGATATTTCACCAGTAAAAAATTGGTCAAACCAATCCTCTGTGTTATTTTTACCAAATTGTCAAATAGACAACGCAGGCCGGCAACCCAAAAACGGGAATCATGAAACTATCTGTTTTATTTCCATCTGTTTTTCAGGTCATAGGATGTGCTGTTTTGTTGTTTGCCGGGGTTCCGGCATCCGGGCAGTTGCCGCTTGCTTCAGGCGATCAGCGTCAGGCTTTGCTCAATGAACCTGTCGATGTGAGCGAGGATTTCCGGAATTTTTCCAACACCTGCTTTTTAGCCGATGAGCTGGTACGTTTTGATCCGGCAACAGGTCAGGGCCTGTTGAGGTGGCAGCGCGGTATTTATCAGACGCGCCAGGCATTCAACAACATGCTGGCCTTTGTGCGGCCTGTAGGAGGCAACGAATTTCCCGGCGGGGAGTACGAAACCAACCCGGAGCTTCCCTTTTCGGTGGAGTTTGTGTCGCCCCGCACGGTAAGGCTGCGGCTCAGAAGCAGCCAGGTTGCAGCCCCGGAGAAGGAATCGCTGATGCTGGCCGGAGGCGTGGCAGCCCGCGACGGAAGCTGGAAATATGAAAAAACGGAAGGAGGCCACCGTTTCTCCAATACCGGCGGCTCGGTCATCATCAGGGAGAAACCGTGGCATGTGGAATTTTACAATCCCCGGGGAAGGCTGATAACCAAAACCAATCATACCTCCGACAATGCCAATACCCTCACCCCGGTATTGCCCTTCAGTTTTATCAGACGCTCCTCCGATTACAGCCGCAGCGTGGCGGCGGTTTTCTCCCTGGCCCCCGGCGAGAAAATCTTCGGTCTGGGCGAGCATTTCAAGGGCTTTGACAAACGGGGACAGAAGGTGGTGGTCGGCACCGACGATGCCAACGGTGTTAAAAACGAAACCATGTACAAGCCCATTCCCTTTTACATGAGCAGCAACGGCTATGGGTTATTCATGCATACCGCCGCACCCGTCACCTGCGATTTCGGCAAATATTTCGACGAGGCAGCTTCCCTGATGATGGGCGACGAAGAGGCCGACCTTTTTGTTTTTCTCGGCTCCCCCAAGGAGATTCTTGACGAATACACCACTCTGACGGGGAAGGCGGCTATGCCGCCCCTCTGGTCGTTCGGCCTCTGGATGAGCCGCATCACCTACTTTTCGGAAGCCGACGGCCGGCGGGTGGCTGCTCAGCTGCGCGAAAACCGCATCCCCGCCGATGTCATTCATTTCGACACCGGGTGGTTCGAAACCGACTGGCGCTGCGACTACCGCTTCTCCCCCTCCCGCTTTGAAGATGCAGGGAAAATGATTGCCGACCTGAAGAAGAAGGGTTTTCACACCTGTCTTTGGCAGCTGCCCTATTTCGTCCCTAAGAACAGCCTATTCCCCGAGATCATTGAAAAGGGGCTTTATGTCCGCAATGCCAAAGGTGGCCTTCCTTTTGAAGATGCGGTGCTCGATTTTTCAAATCCGGCGGCTGTCGAATGGTACCGTGCCAGGATCGCCGGATTGCTGAAGCTGGGCGTCGGAGCCATCAAAGCAGACTTCGGGGAGGCAGCCCCCTGGAATGGCGTCTATGCTTCGGGTCGCACCGGCTATTACGAGCACAACCTCTATCCCCTTCGTTATAACAAGGTGGTGGCCGATATCACCCGCGAGGTGAACGGCGAGAACATCATCTGGGCGCGTTCCGCCTGGACGGGGAGCCAGCGTTATCCCCTCCACTGGGGCGGGGATGCCGCCAACACCGATGCGGCGATGGCCGCCACCCTCCGGGGAGGGCTCTCCCTGGGCCTCAGCGGATTTACCTTCTGGAGCCACGACGTGGGCGGTTTCGTCAACCGCACCCCCGAGGAGCTTTACCGGCGGTGGCTCCCCTTCGGAATGCTCACCTCCCACACCCGCTGCCACGGAGCCCCGCCCAAGGAACCCTGGGAATACAACGAAAGTTTCAACAACGCCTTCCGGAAAGCCTGCGAAATGAGATACCGGCTGATGCCCTACATCTATGCCCAGGCCAAATATGCCAGCGACCACGGTCTTCCCATGGTGAGGGCCCTGTTTATCGAATATCCCGGCGATCCCGGCGCCTGGCTGGTTGACGACGCCTACCTCTTCGGTTCCGATATCCTGGTGGCCCCCCTCTTCGAAAGCAACGCCACGGACAGATACGTTTACCTCCCCGGCGGCAAATGGATCGACTACCAGACCAACCGGGTGTACAACCCGGGCTGGAACCTTATCCTCGCCGGGGAGATCCCTGCGGTGATCCTGGTGCGCGACGGAGCTGTCATTCCCCACATCGGGCTGGCCCAGTCGACCGGGGATATGGACTGGTCGGAGCTGGAGCTGGTAACCTTTTCGGCGGGGGCTTCCACCCTTACCGGCCGGTTATGTCTCCCCTCCGGGAACAGACTTTTTTCCCTCACCCTGGAAGAAGGACCTGACGGATTCCACCTCTCCGGTGATCCCCTCAATGGAGAAGTCAAATGGACTATTCAACCTTCCCATGCACGGAGCCGATGACCCCTTTTTTCGTACCCGTCTCCCGGACCGGTTCCTTCCGCATTGCGGGCAACCTCCTGAAGAGCCGGCCAACCTCCCGCAAGGGGTTTACAGGGCGGCTCCCGGAATGCCCGTCGCTTTTCCCTGCCTGCTCAACAGCCCTGTCCGGATTCACCCCCCTGAAACGATACAGCAATAACTTAAATTTTAATACGATAGGTAATATGAAGAAGATTCTTTTTGTGTTTCTGGCCTTGCTGGTGTGGGCATGCCAGGAGCGGGTACCTTCCGAAACGGACAGGGTAAAGCTGAATTCCCTGGGTTTTTTGCCCGAAAGCAGCAAGGAGGCCACCATTACGGCGGCCTGTTCCGATTTCAGGATCGTGGAAGCTGCCACCGGAAAGGTGGTATTCAAAGGAAAAACCAGCGGACCCCGGTTTCAGGAGGATGTCAGCGAACAGGCCTGGACCGCCGATTTTTCCTCCCTGACCACTCCCGGCGAGTATTACCTTGTGATTCCGGGACTGGGCCGGTCGGTGACTTTTCCCGTGGGAGGCCTGGTGTACAACGATGCCTTTGTCACCGCCATGCGCGCTTTTTACCTCTGGCGCTGCGGCATGGAGGTGACGGGCGACCATCAGGGCAACCATTACCACCAACCCGCCTGCCACCTCATGGACGGCTATGAGGATTATACCGGCAGTCCGGGAAGCCGGCGCGACGGCACCGGAGGCTGGCACGATGCCGGCGACTACGGAAAATATGTGGTCAATGCCGGGGTAACCGTCGGCGTCCTTTTCATGGCATGGGAGCAATTCCGGGACCGCCTTGATAAGATGAGCCTGGGATTGCCCGAAACGGCACCCGGTTATCCCGAATTTCTCAAGGAGATGAAATGGGAAACCGACTGGTTGCTGAAAATGCAATACCCCGACGGCTCGGGCCGTGTGTCGCACAAACTGACCCGCTTGAATTTCAGCAACTTCATCATGGCCGATCAGGACTCTGCCAAACGGTACTTTACCGAATGGAGTTCCGCGGCCACCGCAGGGTTTACCGCCATGATGGCGCAGGCGGCCCGTATCTTCAAACCCTACGATGCCCCTTATGCGGCAAAATGCCTTGCCGCAGCGCGCCTCAGCTACCGCTATCTGGCGACGTACCCCGAAAACAAGGATTTTGTTCAGGGTGATTTCAAAACCGGAGGATACCAATCGCGTGATCCCGACGACCGGCTCTGGGCCGCCGCCGAAATGTGGGAAACCACCGGAGAACCCCAGTTCCTGGCCGACTTTGAAAAACAGGCAACCGCCCTGGGGTTCCGGATCGACGAAGACTGGGATTGGGGCAACCAGGCCAACCTGGGTATGTTCACCTACCTGCTCTCCGGAAGGGAAGGCAAGAATCCGGCCATCGCCGATACCCTCCGCAGGAACTGTCTGGAGGTTGCCGGCCGCATCGTTGCAAAAGCCGAAAACGACCTGTACCGCCGTCCGCTGGGCGAGCGCTATTACTGGGGCTGCAACGGGACCATCGCACGCCAGATCGTCAATCTCTTCGTTGCCGGCAAGCTGGATCCCCAACCGGCCTATGAACGTACGGCCCTCGATGCCATCGGCCACCTCTTCGGACGCAACCATTACAACCGCTCCTTTGTGACCGGAGTGGGCATCAACCCTCCCATGAATCCCCACGACCGTCGCAGCGGAGCCGACAGCATCACGGCTCCCTGGCCGGGCTATCTCGTGGGCGGAGGCCACAGCGCCACCGACTGGGTCGACCTGGAGGAAAGCTATTCCCACAACGAAATTTGCATCAACTGGCAGGCTCCCCTCGTCTTTGGCCTTGCATGGTTTGTGGAGCCCTGAACAGGTGCCCGTCCGAAGATCCGCGGGGTTGGCCGCCCGGGCTGGACAACGGAATCGGAAACAGGCCTGCTGAAACCAGGTCGGCCTGAGCTCGTCGGCTCTTAACCCTGCCAAGTGATCCCGATATCCGGGAAGGGAGGGCCCGCGGCCAATGGCCGCACCCCCACAGGGATCAGGCCTCCTTTTTACGAAAAGAGATTGTGCTGCAACAACATACAACAATGAACCTGAAATACAGGCTTTTAATGCTGCCGGTCCTTGGCCTGGCGCTTCTTCATGCCGCCGGACAGCCCTATAAAAACTTCCGCACCGCGGTTTACTCCAGGGCTTACGAAACCCGCAAGATGAACGACCCGGTCTGGCTGGACTCGGTATGGACCATCATTACCCGCCAGGTGCCGGTCGACAAAATTTACCTGGAAACCCACCGTGACCGCATCGTGGTCGACAAGGAAACCCTGGAAGGGGCCAAAGCCTTTTTCCGCGGAAAAGGGGTGGCCGTGGCCGGCGGAATCACCCTCACCGTCGACGAAGGCAACCGCTTCGAGACCTTCTGCTATTCCAACCCGGAACACAGGGCCTATGTCAGGGAACTGGCCGAATATACCGCGACCCACTTCGATGAGCTGATCCTCGACGATTTTTTCTTCACCAACTGCAAGTGCGATCGGTGCATTGCAGGCAAGGGAGAGAAAAGCTGGACAGACTTCCGGCTGGAGCTGATGCGCGGGGCCGCCGGCGACCTGATCATCGGGCCGGCCCGGGCGGTCAATCCCGGCGTCAGGGTGGTGATCAAGTACCCCAACTGGTACGAGCATTTCCAGGGGCTGGGATTCGACCTGGAGCTGCAGCCCCGAATGTTCGACGGAATCTACACGGGCACCGAAACCCGCGACCCCTCCGGCAACCAGCATCTACAGGCCTACCTGGGCTATAACATCTTCCGCTATTTTGAAAACATCAAACCGGGTGGCAATGGCGGAGGATGGGTCGACACCGGGGGGCTGCGCCACCTGGACCGGTATGCGGAGCAATTATGGATCACCCTTTTCGCCAAAGCCCCCGAGATCACCCTTTTCGACCTCCGGCAACTGCTTTATCCCCTGCCCGGTTACCTGCGCGCAGGATGGCAGGGCAGCGGCACCAGTTTCGACTTTGATTCCGTGAATACCCCGCTGCCTGCCGGACATCGCACGGCCGCCCCCACCATGGCCGCAGCCGCCGGATTTGCCCTCGCCAAAGCCGACCGGTTCCTGGGCAGGCTGGGAAATCCCTGCGGAGTGAAATGCTACCGCCCTTATCACGCCACCGGAGAGGATTTCATACACAATTATCTGGGAATGGCAGGCATTCCCATTGACCTGGTGCCTGCATTCCCCGAAAACGCGAAGGTGCTCTTCCTGGCCGAATCGGCGGCGTGCGATCCGGAGATCGTCGATGCCCTTAAAAAACACCTGCAGGCCGGAAACACCGCGGTTATTACCTCCGGATTGCTGGAGGCGCTGCAGGACAGGGGCCTTGGTGAGATTGCCGAAATCAGACATTCCGGCCGTAACGCCCTGGTCCGGGAGTTCAGAACGGGCTGGGCCCCTCCCTCCTTCAGCGACAGGGAGATACTCATCCCCCAGATCACTTACCTGACCAACGATTCGTGGGAGGAAATCTCCGCCCTCGACGATACGAACGGATGGCCCCTCCTTCATTCGGCCGGGTTTGGAAAAGGGACCCTGTACATCCTCACCCTGCCCGACAATTTCATCGATCTATGCCACCTGCCCGCCCCCGTGCTGAACCGCGTGAGGCAAACCCTCACTGCCGGTTTGCCGGCCATGCTCGAGGGACCCGGCTATGCCAGCCTTTTTCTGTACGATAACCAGACCTGTATTGTGGAATCGTTCGCCGACACCCTGATGCGGGTCAGACTGGTGACGGACGACAGCGTAGAGAGGCTGCAGGATCTTGAAACCGGACTCAGCTACGCGGGTACCCTGCGGGTAATCCCCCGGAGGAACCAACCCCCCGCGCGTCACCGGGAGTTCCCCCTCGAACTCAAACCCCACTCTTTCCTGGCCCTGCAAATGGAACCCCGGCCGGTCGGGAAATGACACAGCCCTGCTGCGGCATCGGGTTTTTCCGTGCAGATAGGCGGACCCTTTGCCTGAAAAAGAAACAACCCATGCGCCTGGCAGGCATAACGCTCCATCCGGCAAGGGTGAGACGGTCAGGGAGGTGAAACTTCCGGTGCCGGTTCTGAACAGAAATATTGACATCTTAATACATGAACAGCTATGAAAAGAATCTTTGCAACCATCGGAATGCTGGCATTGCTGAGCTGGGCCGGCCATTCACAGAACAGGCTTCTTGTCGACGCCTCGGCCGAAGGGCCTGAAATCAGCAAGTATCTCTACGGCCATTTTGCCGAACACCTGGGAAGGTGCATTTACGACGGCATCTGGGTGGGCCCCGGTTCGGCGGTTCCCAATGTGAACGGTTACCGGAAGGATGTCCTCGAGGCGCTGAAAGCCCTCAACATGCCGGTATTGCGCTGGCCGGGCGGTTGCTTTGCCGATACCTACCACTGGAAGGACGGAATCGGCCCGCGGGACCGTCGGCCCCGGATCAAGAATGTCTTCTGGGGGGGAACCGTCGAAGACAACAGCTTCGGAACCCATGAATTCCTAGACCTCTGCGAACTGCTGGGCTGCGACGCCTACATCTCGGCCAACGTGGGCAGCGGTACCGTCGAAGAAATGGTCGACTGGATCGAATACATGATCTCCGACGACGATATCGAGATGGCCAACCTGCGCAGGCAAAACGGCCGGGATAAACCCTGGAACGTCCGGTTTATAGGCATCGGAAACGAAAGCTGGGGCTGTGGCGGAAACATGACCCCCGAATACTATGCCGACAAGATGAAACAATATGGCTCCTATGTCCGGGAATATGCCCGGGACAAAATGGTGCGGGTGGGCTGCGGCGCAAACGGCGAAGATTACAACTGGACCCGGGTGCTCATGGACAAAGCCGCCAGGAATATGGAGGCCCTTTCCGTGCATTATTACACCATCGCCGGGCCTGGATGGAACAACAAAACAGCGGCCACCGGCTTCGGCGAGGAACTTTATTTCTCAGGACTGAAAAAGGGACTCCGCATGGAAGAACTGGTTACCCTCCATTCCCAGGTGATGGATCAGTTCGATCCCCGCAAACGGGTGGGGCTTTACGTCGATGAGTGGGGCATCTGGACCGACGTGGAACCGGGTACCAACCCCGGATTCCTCTTCCAGCAGAATTCCATCCGCGATGCGCTCATCGCCGCCACCACCCTTGACATCTTCAACCGCCATGCCGACCGGGTCAAAATGGCCAACATCGCCCAGACAGTCAATGTCCTGCAGGCTATGATACTTACCCGGGATGACAAGATGGTGCTCACCCCCACCTACCATGTCTTCAACATGTACAAGGTTCACGCTGGGGGTACCCTGCTCCCGGTATCGTTTCTTTCCGAAAAATACAGCCTCGGAAACGAAAGCCTCCCGGCCGTCAGCCAGACGGTCTCGCGCGATGCCTCCGGAAAACTGAACGTTTCCCTCAGCAACATCCACGCATCCAAAGCCATGAAGGTCCTTCTGGAGCTCAGCGGGAAAACCGTGGCCCGGGTGACCGGCGGCACCCTGCTGACCGCACCGGCCTTCAATTCGGTCAACACCTTCGAAAACCCATCGCTGGTCAGCCCGGTACCTTTCAGGGATGCCCGGATTGTATCGCCCGCCGTCCTGGAGGTAACGCTTCCTCCCCGGTCGGTTGTAACCTTCGGACTGGAATAATAAAACCGGGGGCTCAATGCGGTGAACCCCCGGCCGGTCTGCCGCCGCGGGCTCCGGATTTCCGGAGCCCGCGCCTTTTTAACGGATATTGTCCAGTTTTGCCTTTACCTCTTCCAGCTTAACCTTCTGCTTTTCGATTTCGCTGGCCCTGTTCTTCTGATCCTGTTCGTTTTTGCTTACCTTACGGCTGTATTTGGTCTGGGCCTTCTGGCTCCTGTCTATCTCCTTCTCCTTCGTCCGGATCTCCTTCTGCAATTGCTCTTCGACCGTTTTCTTGCCGGGCTCTGCCGGCTCCAGCTGAATGACCTGCATGCTGTCTTTCAGCATCAGTTCTGTTTCCCTGGCTTCATTTCTCAGCTCCTTCTCATCCTGCAGGGCATCCTCTATCTTGTTGCTGTAGGATTTGTTCCGGCGATGCAGTTTGGCCAGGTTGTTTTCCAGGGCCTTTAATTTCTTCTCTTCTTCCCTCAGTTCTTTGGATACCGCCTGCCTGTAGAGTTCCACGGCATACTTCCGTATGTAGGCAGCGGCTGCATCGGTGGTTTCGGGCGAGCTGCCCGAAGAGCCGAGGAATCCGCCTTCGCTCTGCAGGAAAATGCGGATGTAGATGTTCCCGGGAAAGGAGGAAACCTGTGTGAAGACATTCAGCGGCAAAAGGGTGATGTCGCTGATGAGGATGTTGTTGACAATCCATTCGTCTTTCACCTTTTGCATTTTTGCCGTTTTTTTCAGCAGTTTTGCGGGGATGATCGTCTTTTTCCAGAGATCGACCGCTTCATTCGGGGTGGCCAGGGGAACCACCACTTCAAAGGCCGGCTGGATCCCCATCGAGGAGGGGCGGTCTTCCACTTTGACTTCAATGGGCACCTGGCTTATGGCTGAGGCCCAGCCCATCAGCAGTACGAGGGTAAAAAATGTTCTCATGGCATCTGTAGTTATTGGTTCGTTTCCCTTACTTGCGCTCCGGAGCAATCCGGATGCCAAATTACTCTATTCCGGCCGATAATTCAAAAACGGAGATTGATTTTGCAGGAAGCGAAATCTGTGAAAGATCCTCCACGCTCCTGCCGCTGACGACCTCCCGCGCTTTACGGCAACCCCTTAGCATTTCGGCCAGACGGTCCGTATTCAGAACCTTCTCTTCCTCGTTTTTGTTGAGAACGATCATCACCTTTTCCCGGTCGTTGTACCTGAAAAAGACGTAAAAACCGTCGAAGGGAACGAAGTGGGTCAGTTTTCCGCTGTGGATGACCTCCTTGTTTTTTCTCCAGTTGAGCAACTTGCGGGTGAAATCCTGGACCTCCCTTTCTTCGGGTGACAGCCCCGTGCCGTCAAAGGCGTTGACCGGGTCGCCGGGCCACCCGCCCGGGAAGGGTTTGCGGTATTCGCTGTCGTGGGTTCCCGTATGGTTCATCATGATCTCGGTGCCGTAGTAAAGCTGGGGAATCCCCCGGGTGGTCAGGAAATAGCCCACACCCATCATGAGGAGTCGAGGGTCGCGGTTCACCTGGACGAAAAAGCGGGTCATGTCATGGTTGTCGGGGAATACCACCAGGTTGCCGGGACAGGGATACTGAAAATCGTTCGAAATACAATCGTACAGGGACATCAGCGAGCCGGTTCCCTTTTCCCGCAGGGCGGTGCTGACGGCGCTCTGCAGCGGAAAGTCCATCAGGCTGCGCAGCTCTCCCCGGTAGCCGTCCGAATTTACTTTGCCCTTCTGCCAATAGGATACGATCGCAGGATTCAGCGTCCACTCCTCCCCGACAATGGTGAAACCGGGGTATTCTTCGTGCATCCGCCGGTTCCATTCGGCCATCATCCATTTGTCGGGATAGGGATAGGTGTCCATCCGGATGCCGGCCAACCCCAGGTACTCGGTCCACCAGATGCTGTTCTGAATCAGATAGGCGGCCATAAACGGATTCCGTTGGTTCAGGTCAGGCATCGTGCTGACAAACCAACCGTCGGAGTAAAGCTTTCTGTCATATTCCGAGGCATGGTAATCCTGGTTCACCGTCCGGGTATGGTTGGTGATCCGGTATTCCGGGAATTCGTTGATCCAGTCGGGCATGGGCATGTCTTTCATCCACCAGTGTTCCGAACCGCAATGGTTGAAAATCATGTCCATGATCAGTTTGATGCCACGGCTGCGGGCTTCCATGGCGAAGGCCCGGTACTCGTCGTTGGTGCCGTAGCGCGAATCCACCTTGTAAAAGTCAGTAGTGGCATACCCGTGGTAAGAGGTGACCGGCATATCGTTTTCCAGCAGCGGATTGAGCCATATGGCCGTAAAACCCATCTTCACGATATAGTCCAGATGATCGCGAAGCCCCTTGATATCTCCCCCCTGGCGGCCCTGCAGGTTGCTGCGGTCCGGTTTTTCTTTCAACCCTTCCACCGCGTCGTTCGAAGGATCGCCGTTGGCGAAACGGTCGGGCATGACCAGGTACATGGCATCCCCGCTGTTGAACCCTTCGCGGCCTGCCGACCCCTGCTCCCTTGCTTTCAGCTCGTAGCGGCGAAGGGCCACCTCTTTCCCCTCCTTCAGGAAACGGATGTCGAAGAACCCGGGTTCCGCCTCCGACAGATCCAGGTCGATGAATAGATAATTGGGATTCTCAACCGCCGATACCGATTTCAATACAACCCCGGGGTGGGCGACGACAACCCGGGTAAGCCCGATATCCCGGCCATGGACCATCAGCTGCAGGGCGGGATTTTTCATCCCGGCCCACCAGAATACGGGCTCCACCCGGTTGAGGGTTACAGGCTCTGCCTTTTTCGGCCGGCCGGCGGCCAGGCCCTGGAATACCATCAGGGCCAGAAACAAAAGAGATGCTGTTTTTCTCATGTTGACAAATGTTGTTAATCTGACAAGCGGTCGATATTGTTTTTTTCTTGGCTTCCCGTTGTGTCCCCGACTTTGCTCCACTGCTGCCGAACCGGGACGATGCGACTTTTTCAGCGCCGGGTGGTGAAGATACGGTTTTTTTTGCCACAACCATCAGTAGAACTGCTTCCCCGGCGATTGCCGGCCGGGATAGATGCCTTCTGCCCTGTCACCCGGCCTGCCGCCCCAAATCCTGTACCGGGTCAGGACAGCGACGGAAAGATACTTCCCGGCTCCGGAAATCAGGCTCCGCAATCCCTTGCTACCTG